>TARA_R110001592_G_scaffold148471_3_pt1 | contig 130251 bp, 110 predicted proteins | sample TARA_R110001592 | Tara Oceans TARA_R110001592 (sample SAMEA4398387) | marine metagenome | biome: Polar Biome; feature: [SRF] surface water layer (ENVO:00010504); material: water (ENVO:00002006), including particulate matter (ENVO:01000060) such as... | depth 5 m
ATTTTAGATTGTATGTATGTTTTCAAAACAAAAAATTGCAAATGGCTGCTTTTTTGATACTAATCAATCCATTTTAATAAAGTAAAGAAAGTGGTGATTTAACCTGTTTAAAATGAGGGTGATATAGCTAGTTTGATTTACCAATAAAGGGGCATGAAAATGGTTTTAAAACTTAAGGTTTTCTTATCCAAGGCACTTGTGCAATATTATGAAACCTTGAGAAATTCCCCGAAATTGTAAGGGAAATTGAACGCGTTTATGACAACAGTGGATAGAATAAGTAGCGGATTGATTGATGAAATTTTGACTATAAAAAACAAGGATTTCTTATTGGCGCTTGACAAACTGGTTTCTTTAACTGCTACGGATAAGGAGTTTGTTTGGCTTACTGAAGAGCAAAAAGAAATGCTTAAAATGAGTGAAGAGGATATAAAAGATGTTCGATTGATTTCAGAAGAGGCGATGGATAAACGAAACCATTCATTTTTGAAAAAGCAGATTTCATAAATATACGCGTTTCTTTTCCAAAAGCCTATATATGGCAACATAGATAGGTGGAAGGGCTGGGAAACAAGATAATTTTTACGCGCCTCTTTATCAAAACACGAATATACAATTGATGGGCTTCATTTAAAAATATCGTCCTTCCATCAGAAATTTAGGCTTAAATGGTTGTTTTTGATTATAAAACAAAACACTATGGACATTCAAGCTGAAAAAATCAGACTTGTTAAAATGCTTTTGGATACTGAAAATCCAAAAATAATTGAATCCATTAAAAAAATTTTCAAAAAAGAAGCAGCTGATTTTCAGGATGATTTATCTATTGAGCAACGTAAAGAAATTGAAAAGGCTTCACTTGAAATTAAAAATGGAGAAGTAATGGATTACGATACTTTTATGCAAAAACACAGGTAAATTGAGCAGAAAAGTTTTTCTTTCAAAAACAGCCGAAAAGAAATTAGATAAACTTTTTGAGTATTTAATTACAGACTGGTCTATTCATTTTTCTTCCATCCGTTTTATTCAATTTTTTGGCCAAAAATTCAAACGTTTTAAATATATTTGATTAAAAATCTTAAAAAATAACTCAAATTCTATAGGTATGTTAAGGAGAGGCGATTTTGTAAAGGTCAAACAAAATACAAGACTTGAATCAGGAGAAATAGTAAATGAATGGGTGGGAGAAGTGGAAGAAATTTACAAAAAAGAGAACTGTTGTCTGATTACTTTGGATACACAAACTTTAAATGCGCTTGATGATTCCTACCTACAAGCATGTATAGAAGAAGGCGCCGAACCTTAGGAATCTGTCTTTAGTATTGATGATCTAGAAAAAACATCAAGAAGAGATACTGAGCAGCAAGTTATGGAAGCCATAGAGAATTTAGAAACGCGTATGGACAAATTGTTGGGAGGTGGTGATACTGACATTGAAGAATTAAAGGAGAAATGGCTTAATGAATTTCATCAAGATCAATATTTTTTAGATCAGACTGAGTATCAAAAAGAGAATTCAAGTTTTATTATTGAGTTATTCATGGAACTCATGTATAATTATGAATATGCGACTCCAGACCAATGGACAGCTAGTAATGTAAAAGAAGTTTGCTTACATGTAGTGCCAAGAAAAATAACGGCAGAAATTGAATTATTTGAAAATTATGGGCTTGTACTACAAAGTTTTATAAAGTTCCTTAAGGCTAACGATTACCTGCAAAATGCAGATTCAATCTTAAAATCTATAACAAAAGTAACTCCTGAAATTGCCAAACAAGCAAATAATTCAGATAATTGGGGAATGGCAAAGTCCTTAATGATGGGTGCTCAGAATTCAGGAGTTGATTTCACCAATGAAGATGAGCTACAAAAGTTTATAATCGATAAAAATTTGGAAATCGATGAAAGGAACAAACAATCCCAACCTAGAAATGAGGATGCTTTTAAAGGAATTGAAAGGAATCAAAAGATATCTGTAAAGTATGAAGATGGGGAAATAGTAAAGGGTATTAAATTCAAAAAAGTTGAGCAAGATTTAATAACTGGTAAATGCGTAATTTTTGAAAATTAAATCAAAGATAGTAATATTTAAGTGTGCTTAAAACTCGAATAGCTTAACCTGAAAACCCTTTTGAGGTTAGGGTTATGGAAAAAATTGGAATTGAGAATTGATTATTTCACCAAATCATTTTTTATCTTTTCGATTAGATGGCCAACATTGGTCTTAAATACTATTTTGTTAGTTTATGTATTAATGATAGCTGTCGGTAAAGTTGAAACTCAGAATTTCCTTGTTGATTCAAGTAGTTGTGGGTAATTGCTTAAAAGAGTTTCAAGAATGATTTTAATTTAGACATTGCCTTCAATCGAAAATTACCCTATATGAATAGTCAATGGTTATGTCTTGACTTATTCAGTTCTCGTTTAACTTTCTCCATGTGGTGCTTCCATGCTGGTAATAATGGAAACGCTCGATGGAACCAAATTTGTCTTTTTCAAAATAAAATACCGCATCGGCATTCGGCCTGAAAAAGGTCATGGCATGAGCGTATTTGACCTCATAAGAAGCGCCATTCCATGATTGTTCAAAGTAGTATTTACCGTCCTCTATGGTCACCTTGATTCGGATGTCATTCCCTAACGCCAGCCCTTCAGCTTGCTGGTAAGTCCCTTCCAGTGACAGAGGTAAAGTAGCATGGGAAAAGTCTTCTATCCGGTCTTCAGGGAAGATTACTTTTCTTTTTTGCAAGTCATATTCTAGGTTGGCAGCCAACAAATAGAATTGTTCCACATCTGCTGGTAGCGCATAAATGGTATCGCGTTCCGCTGACCACCGCGTGCCATCGTAAATACTGACGTATCCGGCTCCTACCACCTTAAAGTGATCCTGATTAACGATGATTCCCGTATTTTCTTCAATGCCAATTCCAAGTAAGTGGGGATGTGCTCTTTTTATCTCAAACATGTCAAACTGCCTGTTTCTTGCCAGATGGTGTTGGTCTATGGCAATGGACTTCATCAGACCAAAACCCTGATGGTAATCTCCTAACATTACTGTAGGGTCTAACGAGTCTCCCCTAACAAGCAGAGAACCCATAATAGAGGCTCCGGCAGAGGTGCCTGCTATGGTTTTCCCTGCTTTGTAGATTGTCTTCAAAGAATTGACGACTTGAGTGTCCTTGTAGGATTTGGCCAATCTCCACTGTCTACCGCCGGTAATCCAAACGCCATCCGCTTTAAGAAGGATGGCATTTAAAGAATCGCCATTGGCAATAGCCCTAGTTCTGGTATGTACAATTTCAATGTTTTTAAAGCCATGATCCACAAAAGGTTTTTTAATCCTATTGAGGTCAAATTCAGTGTCAAGCAACTTGTCCTCCATAGCCGTAGGAATGATTACAATCTTACTACCAAGTCCACCTGTTAGCCCCGAAAACTGTGTCAAAAAGTAATCATTGGTACAGTCACCTCCCATAATTAACAAAGTGCCACTCTTATTCTCTATTTGTTGGGATTGCCCAAAGGATGACATCGAAAGGGAGATAGAAAGCAATAAGGTGATATATTTATTTGTATTCAATGGATAGTAGCGTTTTATGAAGCGATAGCCTATTGGGATGCATCAACTGTGCGTTTATAAGCCATTCTGATTCCAAAAAGGTTTTCACCTGTTCGGTTTTAAGCGGATACTAATAATTCAGAGTGGGTGTGTTTCCCAATTCAGCTGGATTGGAGGAAATGTGAGGGGTCCTTTTAAAATGCAATTCAGGTAAGACCACTTTGAATTCCTTTTCTGTTTCTTCATCTTTCCAATATACGATAAAGTTTACTTTTACTGAGGAAAGTTGATAACCCCGTTTGATTAACTCACCCATTTGACTACAAAATTTCTTAGAAAATTTCAATATGGGTTCTTCCTCTTTATTAAAGCAGACACCATTATTGGTATGCAGTTCATCCCCGCTTTTTAGTTCTGATGTCCTATATTGAGTGGATTTAAAATAACCAAGCCAAACATCTTTATAGCTTAGTTGCATCACCATAATATCTGGTTCAGGCCAAAGGGCATGGTCATCTATTTTCAACAAGTCAGCTACAATGATTTTATCCAGAAAATCCTCATTTAAATGAATACTCAGCTTCTGCTTGGCCCTAGTCATGGCTACATACAATAGTCTTATTTCCTGGCTATTCAAATGATTAAGGTTTTGAAGAAGTAGAAAAACATTATCAAATTCTTTTCCTTTGGCTTTATGTATGGTTGAAACATAGATAGTGTCACCTTTTTCAGTGATAAAATCTTCCAGCTTTGACTCACGAATAAATAAGACAAAGTCAGTTTTATACCTTTTTTTCGGATTGGAAGCTTCAAATTCCTTAATAAGATTGATGCAAATTTCGATCTTTGAACTCCCTCGGTACTTTTTCCACAAAGCCCGTTTGGCTTCCTTCCAAACGTCTTCATTGATCACATAAACATCCTCTTCAAGTTCTAATTGATTTAAAAAGAACCGAACCTCCAAAAGATTGTATAAATTAAAGCTCTCATTACTCTGAATTAATTTGGCGGGAATATTATTCTTGAGCAACATACCAGTAATTTGCAAAGCTTCATCATTTGATCTGGTTAATACACAGGTGGTTCCCCGGATTTCAGCGTTAATGATATCATTTACAAAGGGAGAAATCAGATGCTGGCCTTTGTGTTTTACCAGTCTCACTTCTCCATTTTTAGTTGAAACTGCTTTTATTGGACTGCTTTTTAATCGGTTTTGAAGTCTTTCAATAAATTGATTGGTGAACTCAACCAAGTTGTTTTGGCTTCTGTAATTCTCTATCAATTCATGTTTGATCGCCTGTTTTTCATGAATGAATTGCTGCAAGTATTTGGAACTCGCACCCCTAAATTCATATATGTTTTGGTCATCATCGCCAACAGCAATCACCCTCATGTCCTCATTTCGCTTCATTAAAGCATTTACTAAGGCAAATTCATCAGCATCCATGTCTTGGGCCTCATCTATCACCAAAACGGTCTTTGTTATTCTGTTGGTTTCTACTTCCCCACTAGTTATCTTTTCAACTGTTCTTTTGATGATGTCCAACGACTTGTCTAAGTTTCCAATTTTCCCAAGCAAGTCGAAACAGTAAGAATGGAAGGTTTTGATCTCGATGAAATTGGCGGCGTTGCCAATTAATTTGAGTAACCTTTGTTTAAATTCCGAAGCCGCTGCTCTTGAAAAAGTGACCATGAGCAATTGTTCATGTTTTACATCTTCCATAAGAAGTAAGGAAGCTAATTTATGGACCAAAACCCTGGTTTTACCACTTCCTGGGCCTGCAGCAACCACTATGTTTTTTGAATGGTTGTCTTTTATTATTTTCAATTGACGAGGTGAAAGTTCACCAAAAAGTTGTCTAAATTTAGTAGGAGTAATGTTTCTTTTAATTTCATTCTGTCGACTACCCTTGAAATATTTATTCAGAAAAACACTGTAATTCAATTGAAAATAATCTTCTACAAATTGTAAGGCTTCCGTATAGTCGCTGATCATCCGTTTGGCATATTCACCTACAATATGGATCTGTTGCACCTTGTTTTCATAGAATTGATCTAATTTCTGATAATCCTCGACTTTGTACCGGATTTTATTGTCTTTTTCAATCCTCTCAATCGTCATTGAGTTATAAACAACCAAAAAGCCACCTTCAATTTTTATTGCTTCTATTCTTGATAAATAAAAAAGTGTGTCTTCAATGTCTTCAATTGTGACTTTAAACTTAAAGAGCAGTGAAGAATCTTCATAGGCCTTTTTAAGTTCGTGGACCGAAAATTCAATCAATACTTGTTCTTTGAATGGTGCCTCCTGTGGGGTTTTATCGAAGCTCCTTGCATAGAGAAAATCTACAAGAAAAATAGCCAATTCATGCCGCTTTTTTAATTTTACTTTTAGGTTTTCCTTAGGCTGAATACATACCACTGCCAAGTGGGTTTTGGAATACCCTTGGGTTTTCCGTTTTATCCAATTTTTGATTACCCAGAAATTTATAATGGTCTTAATCTTATTTGGGCTTACTTCCTCACAGCCGTTTTCTTCCGCTTTTTCATTTAATTCTTTAATTTGAAATGATTTTTCTTCTTCCTGGAAGATTGATAGAAGAAAATTTTCGATTTTCCCATAGGCTTCAACAGTGGCAAGTGACTTGTTTTTGTTTTCTCCCTTTTTTATAAAAGCAGTTAAATCTTTGGCGTCAGCTAAAATGTTTTCTTCCCGAAGGAGGCGGATAATATTAATAACTTCTTCCTTAACAATCCCTAGGTGATCTGATAGGTAATCTACCCGTGATTCTGCTTCTTCATTGCTCGAGTGACTTTTGCTTTTGCTGGAAAATAGCTTTTTAATGATTCGAACGCCATGTTGTTTTTGCTTAGGCTGAAATTTTCCCGAGGCGTTAATTTTATCAATGGCTTCCTGTGCATTTTTTGTTAAAATACTGTTGGCATAAATTCTAGGCATATTCTGCCCTCTTTTCAAGTAGCCAGCTTCTTCCAATGCTGAAATGGCTGTTTTTACTCTTGATTCAATTTGATCAATACTGTCATTCCAACCAGCTTTACGGGCTATTTCCAATGCGGAATTTGATACCGAAGAGCGAAAGCGGGTGAGGTATTTTATTGCATTCCAAACTTGCTGGATTTCTTTTATACTCAATTTGGTCTGATTGAGTAATATAAAATGTTTACTAAGGTCCTCTTCGTTAAATAATACAAAACAATCTGCAGTAATGTTTTCATCTCTACCTGCGCGGCCGGCCTCCTGAACGTAGTTTTCAAGAGAGTCTGAAATTTCGTAATGAACTACCATTCCAACATCCTTCTTGTCTACGCCCATCCCAAAGGCAGATGTCGCCACCATTATTTGAACATCACCATTAATAAAAGCATCTTGGTTTTCAGTTTTTTCCTGCTTTTCCATTTTCCCATGGTAGGGTTTTGCCTGAAATCCGTCGTCAGATAAGCGTTCTGCTAGCTTATAAGCCTTATAGGTTCTTGATACATATACGATTGTTGGGCAGTTTTTTTCTTCAATTAAATTCCTTACAGTATTGTATTTTTGTTCTTCATCATATTTAGGGTAGACTTTATATTGTAAATTTGTTCTTGAAGTGTTTGAACTAAAAATCTTCAATTCAAGGGAGAGCTTTTCTCTAAAATAATCACAAATATCTTCAATGACTTTTTGCTTTGCCGTGGCTGTAAAGCAGGATACGGGAATGCCTTCAGTCCTGTTTTTTTTCACTTGTAAAGCTTGAATGAAATCTCCAATATATAAATAATCTACCCTGAAATCTTGGCCCCAAGAAGAGAAGCAATGGGCTTCATCAATTACAAATCGGATAATATTTCTGCCAAGAAGTAAATGTTCTATGGTTTTTGACCGCAAAGATTCCGGCGAAATGTAAAGAATAGAAGCCGCTCCGCTTTGTACCCTTTCAAATGAATTTGCTCTTTCGATCGGGTCTAATAAACCATTAATAGTTACAGCATCCGTTATTCCGATTTTCTCCAAATTATCCACCTGATCCTTCATTAAGGATTGCAGTGGGGAAATTACAACGGTTAGCCCCTTGGCATTTTCTCCAGCCATCAAAGCAGGAACCTGAAAGGTAATGGACTTACCCCCTCCGGTAGGGAAAACCGCTAATATTGACTTGTTATCAATTGCTGCTTTTACAGCTTTTTCTTGTAAAGGTTCCCTTCCATAAGTTCTGTAAGCATCAAAACCAAAAAATCTTTTTAATCCATTGTGTATATCTAGTGCCTGTTTGCAATAACCGCATCCAGTGAGACAAGCTTTGTTTCTTAGCAAATACATTATTTGTTCCACTTCAGGGTAGTTTTTCAATACCCAAGGCGGTGTGATAGATAAACGACTTCTGGCATATATCAATGAAAGGCAATATGCCAACTCACTTGGGTAACTTGCTATGAGGATACCAAGGTTAGCACCACTACATATATCGGAATGGAATTTTTCACGAATTAATTGTTCAACATTAGTTTCTCTACACTCAAATCCAATAAAATCGAAAAATGCGCTAAACTCTCTTTTATCTCGAAGCAATAGAAAATAAATTCGGCGCAATGACACTTCTGTATTTTGGAAGGCTGCAAGCTCATCATAAAATAAGTCTCTGGCTTTTATGGAGTCATTTAAGGGATTGTTTCTTTCTTCTGTTTGTAACTTGTCATCTTTTAGTAAAGCGTGATAAGGTTTTCTAGGAAAAAATAGTGGGGATAAATATAAGGTGTCAATCATGTGAGCAACCTCTATTTTTACCTCGTTGAGACTTTTTTGAATGTACTTTATATCATGATTAAAAATGTTGTGGCCGCATACAAATTGGGAACCTGCAATAAAATTTGTGAAAGCAGTTATTGAAGGAGAATGAAATACCGCACCATTGCTTTTAATACTTCCTAAATCCAAAACCCTTTTGGTTTTTGGATCTATTTCAGTATCTATGAAAGCAATTGATTTCATGATAGGTTTCCCGCTGAATTTATAGAGGGGCTAGTTTAGGTAAATTGAATAATAAAAGTTTAGCTAAGATAGGAAAAATTCATGGATTTGGCATAAATGCCTATCTATATAATTAATCCTTGTTTATTTCTCTTTTTTTAGTCAAATATTCTGTTTTATGATGTTTATTTACAAAGATGTTTAAATAAAAATAAGTAAATTTGGATTCTGACCAAGGTTTGTCAATTCCCTAAATGTGGAAGTTTCTCTTACAGTTTTTCAATAACGGAATTGATTAAATCTGTTGTAGTATTGTAATCTTCATCATTTTCTTTGGCAATTTCTATGGCCTCTTTAGCTACTTTTAATGATTTAGTGTATTCTCCGGTCTTGAAAAGTAAAGCCGCATAAGTATCTGTATTGGAATAGTTTTTATCCAGGTCGATAGAGCGAATAACCCATTCTTTTGCCTGCTCTAATTTATCTTGGTCTTCTTCCTCATTGTAAAAACCCCAGGCAAGAGCGTTTAAGTCCTTTGAACTGTTCCATAAAAAGCTGATATCCTTGATTCGATCTGTTTGCAACAAACGGTAAGGGTAAAGGGAATAACTAACTACAGCATCTGAGATCATCCCGTCAACTAAATACAGCACCAGTGGGGCCGAGGTAACATTGAAAACATTGTCAAAGCCCTTCTCATCCTCCCCTAAGTTTGCGTGGAGGTTTATTGCATCGTCCCATTCGCGGTGATGTCCATCGTCTAATATACCGGCTAAGTTTTCTTCAGCATCCACATTAATGGTTATTAAATTAAGCATCGATAAGTCGCAATCAATGTATCGGTTGATTAAATTGATGCAGGGAAAACACCATTTTCCACTCCAGGTAATGACCATTGTGGGAAGTGATTTGTCCAAATCGTAAATGTCGTAAACCTCATTAAATGAAAAAGTTTCCTCACTTTTAATATCGGTAACATTGACATCTATTTGGCTAAATGATTGATTATAAGAGATGAATAATAAAAAAAACACAGGGATTGAAATTGATTTTTTCATGGGGCAATTGGTTTATAGTATATGGTGATGTGTTTCAAAAATTGTATTAACGTTTAGCGTTATTGCCAACATCTTAAGGGCGTAGGGGTAAAAATTATTATCATATAAAAATCTTTTCCTAAATCTAGATCAAGCCAATGGTCTTTTCAAAACAGGAAAACTTCAGCCAGTTAAAAAAACGCTGCTATTTATTTAACAGTCCAAAATACTATTTTTCTATGATTTGTTAAAGTAATGGGTAAAAAAATACGTCCATGTAGAATTTGGCTATCAGAACAGGTGATTTCTTGATTCAAGTTAAATGAACAAATTTTTGACAACATAACAATCACATAAGTTCTTGTATTTTTCATTGCTGCCCTATAGGCATAAGGTAAAATATTAGAGGCAAAAGTTTATCTGTAGTTCCCAGGGGATGATGGCATTCTGCAATTTTAAAAAAAGTCTATTTTCATTATATAGCTGAATCGTAATCATTTCTGAGTAAAACGAATTTGACTTTTTCTTTGCCCTCTTTTAATTCGCTAAGGATCCAGGAATCTTCGTTTTCTCCCTGCTCCAGGGTCCAATTCCGTTTGGGGTCAACCAATAGTTTTTTGATGTTAGGCGGAAAGGCATTGGCCGAACGTGCTTTTTCCCAAGTGCTTATGGTATTAAATATTTCGTATTTCTGAGGACAACTTTCTACCTCTTTTTGGTTCAATTCCAAACTATAGGTAGTACCAAGACCTATAGATATGGCTTGAATATGTGAATATTGTTCAACCGTTGCGTTGGCATTGATCGCAAAATTACGGCCCATGCCGACAGGGAAGAAATTGGCATAAGTCACATCCCTAAGGTCTTTGCCTTGGCTGGTAGTACTTCCCCATTCCCTTGTCTCCACGTCATATAGATTCTTCCCTCCTCCAACATTCCATATACTCTGGTAATGCCATGAACCTTCCGATAAGGTGGCACCCGTAAATCTAATAGGAGGAATACCATGTGCCGCTGCTCTTGCAAACATTTTCTTAAAAAACCGTTTTGCAGAATAGTAGCCATGACCATTGTTAAACAAAAACTCCTGTCCATCAAAATCATAGTAACCCAGCCCATTGATCAAACACACGTCTGCATAATACTCTGCAATTTTGTCCTGAAGTTCCATGTTAGGAATCAGACCATCATAGCCGTAATTTAAGGTGACCTGCAACTTGTAAATCGTGTCATTTTTAGCATGATGGAGAGGTGTTGTGTTCCAATATCCACGCTTTACATTTAAAAGTCGGTAGGGTTTGCTTTCGGAAACCCCCAGATAATAAATCAGTTCCTTGCCGATTTTTATCATGTTCAAATTGGCGGCATGGCCTTCCCAACTTGCGATTTCATCCATATACGTTGGATCATTTACCATAATTAGCGTATCCTCGGGATTAATGGCGTTTACTAACAATCGCTTCTGCTGATAACAAAGACTATCGCTTGGGATGGGGCTGGCATCCTTGGTGCCTGGAGCCAGTGCAGTTGTAATGGTGGTCCTGCCAATGGTAATCCCATATTCGGCTGCCATTTTAGCAAATTCTTTGTGTGATTTATTTCCAGAAGTAAGCTGTATAGGCTTAAGCTCAAAATCTTTCCCGTCAATATAACCTTCATTTCCTCTGTCAGGTCTTACAAAACCCTGGTCATATAAGCTTATTGCTTTAAATCCCAATTGAGAGGTGTAGGAGATGATGCTGTCATTTAATCCGCCGTGGGTGAGGGCATCAGGCACAAAGGCTGAGGGATCTTTCACCCATTTCCCATTGATGGTAGGGTAGGGCAAATCTTCTGACAATACAATGTCCTGAATTACATCCATCAAAGCAAGGCTGTCTGGGCTGCCATAAAATGCAATTGAGGAACCGATATAATCAATTTCAGGTAATGGCTGAACTTCCAAATGATTGGGTGTATTCACTGCCATATTGGGAATCAAAGAATAGTATACTTCTCTTTTTTTGCTCCTATCTCTAGCGTGGTAATTAATGGAAATCCTCCCATTTTCGTCAAATTTAGCCGCATTGCCGTACATTATCCTATAATAAGGTTCCTTGTGTGCATAAAAAGCCACATCGTTGATGCCATCTCCACCAAGCGTAAAAATCTGTCCTTCGTGCAAGGAGTCAGGTAATGTGTAAAGAGAAGAATCTGGCGAGTGGATAATGTATTGAAAAGGAGCAGCATCTGCTATTGTTTCTGAAGTGCCTCCCAGCGTGTTGTCATCCAGAGCAAGCATCCCAATGGCATAATTAACCAGCTCGCTCGTATCCCTGGCAACCCCGATTATCTCTCCAAAAAGATTGGTGATATTCGTATGGTAAGGGCCCCATTGGATGCCCTCAATTCCATCAGATTGGCTAAGGGATTCAAGGGTGAATTTGAAGTATTTGTTTTTTGTTTCCAAGCTAATTTTTGCTACAGACCCATTGGAGAAATCAAGTTTTATTGTCTCTGCCGCTTCATTAAAGGTTGCCTTTATTGGCTCATAATAGGTTTGATTTTCACCTTCATAAAGGGACAATAAAGGAGAAGGTTTATCCGCTGGACTGAATTCCCGATTTGGGGACACTTTTCTGTTTTTCATGCTGGTGATAAAACCTTTGTTATCAATCTTGATTTTAAAATACAAGGTACTGTAGTTACCCTCTTCCTTATTGGAGCAACTACTTATTAGAAGGATTAAAAGTAGCCATCCAGAAAAGTGTCTAAGCTTGATTTTGCTGAAAATAATACCAGTCATAATAAAATACGTAATTAATTGGGTTACTTGGTGGGCAAGTGGTTGCTCCCAGCATTGGTGGATTTAAATCCGCTGTAACCAATTACAGGAGATGCCTTAAGGTGTGAATATAGATCAAAAAAATGGGCGTTCCAATGCCCAAAAAAGTAAAGGTAACTTTCTATATTGAATTGCTTAAAATCAAGTCTTAAACTTGGCAAAATGAGATTAGATTATAAAGAATTAAATATACCAAACGTAGGTAGAAATGGTTTCTTAATAAGCTTATGCATATTCCTACCAGCCTCTGGCTTTCTCAAGTTTTCTTTTTAAAAATAGTTTGTCATTATCGCTTTTTGCTAGTTTTATGGCCAATTCCAAATGGTAAATGTGGTTGGCCGGATCTATTCCGGAGTAAAGATCAGCTAGAAGGGATTGATAAAGATGATTTTGTTTCAAGTCGATTTTTAAGGCTTCTTTCAGAGCCATTTCCTTACTTTCAGCCATTGCCAAGGCATAAGTTCTGTTTAAAGCCGCGATAGGGGAGTATTCGATTTGCAGGAGGCGGTTGTACAATTGGAGAATATTATTCCATTTGTTCTTTTCGGCCACTTTTATTCTTGTGTGCCAGAAAGCTATACCGGCCTCTAAATGATATTTTGATATTGGCTTGCCTTTAGCTGAAATGTTGAGATAGTATTCGCCTTTTTCAATTAGTTCATAATCCCACTTTGATTTGGCTTGTTCTTCATAGATCACCTGTTGTCCGGATTGATCAAACCTGGCTTCAAATCGTGAGGAATGGAAACAAAATAAGGCCATAAGTGCATTGGCTCTCGGGACATTGGTTTTCTCGTTCTCTGTCAGAATATAGAGTAGCCGCATGGCCTCAAGGGATAATTCTTTACTGATAGTATTTGAAGCAGTGCTTGAATAATAGCCCTCATTAAAAAGGAGATACAAAATTGAAAGCACATTGTCCAATCTTATTTCTAGCACTGCGCTGGAAGGAAATGATAGATCAATATTGTTTTCTCTTAAGGTCGATTTTGCTCTGTAAAGCCTTTTATTAATGGTGTCCTTTGAACTTAAAAGGGCATTGGCAATTTCTTCTATGCCAAAACCGCAAAGTATTCTTAAGGCAAGTGCAATTTGTGATTCATTGCTATTGACAGGGTTGCAAACAGCAAACAACATTTTCAGTTGACTGTCATTGATGTTTTCCTCGGAAAAGTCAAGTTTCAATTCATATGATGGTGTTTGTGTATCTTTAAGCGCCACTGATACCTTTTGAGTAAAGATTTTTTTCCTTTTGAAATGGTCTTTCGTTTTGTTTTTGGCAACTGTATAAAGCCAAGCGGTGGGATCTTCAGGGATTCCCTTGAGCCCCCAGGTTTCGGCAGCTAGAAGAAAAGTGTCGTTTGCAATGTCTTCTGCAATTGCTATGTTAACTATTCCAAATAATTTACAGAGTACAGAAATAATTTTTCTGTACTCTGTTTTGAATAATTGAGGAATAAGTTCCCTTTCTTGCATAGCCAATTATACCCCAAACTGAGTTAAGTGATGGTCCAAGTGTTTGTAAAACAGGTTGTTCCATTCATTAACATCTAATTTGCCAAATGAATGAGAATCTTTCTTGTCAAATCTTCTTTCGCCTAGTTCTTGGGTTCTGTTGATGTATTCAATTAAGCGCTTTTTCTCTGTTTTAAAATCTCTAGATCCCTTAATAATGAAAGCAGGGGCCGTTTGGGAATTGCGTTTATAAGGTATTTCACTTGTTACAATTTTTTTCACGAAAGATTTCATTATTGCTTTCATAAGGAAATTCGGTTTGGGATGCTTATTGTCATAAACCATCTCATACGCAACATTGCAATGGGCCAGCATTTCCGAAATGTTCATTTTTCCCCAACCGGGTTGTGTTTCTGGCTTGAGATTGTTAATTCGCTGAATTATCTCTTCTGAAATATCCTTTCTAAATATATTAGGTAGTGCCATTATATAAATATTAATTAATAACCATAACATCCCGAATTTCCACTTTTCCGCCCATTAGGAAGGTTGGACAACCTTCGGAAAGTTTCACTGCATCAGCGAGGTTATCGGCTTTTACGATAATATAGCCACCAACAATTTCTTTTACTTCGGCATAGGGGCCATCACTCACTACTCCATTTGCGTTTACTGTTTGGCCTTCATAACCCAATGCATTGGTGCTAACAAATTTTCCTTGTGCGGCAATTCCTCCAATCCAATCCTGCCATTGATTGACCATTGCCTGCATTTGTTCTGGCGACGGTTTTGGCTGATCAGCTTTCTCGGTTCTGAAAATCATCATAAATTCTTTCATAATCTTTATGGTTTTTAGTTTATATCTCTACGACGATTAGGCTTTTTAAAATAGGACATAGCCGATGGTGTTTTTTAATTTTTTTTTCGAGGCGGAGCAAATGAGTTTTCTTTTTCGGCATATCCTTGCTATTCTATTTATTCAATTAATTGTATTTTCCATTTGAGTTAATGGCATTTTTTATTTGAGCCAAATGGTGGTTACAATGCCAGGCATAATTTCCAATAGATTCTGCCAAATTAAATTTCTCACCATGTTCGGGGTGAATAAATTCCAGTTCCAATTGTTCTTCAGTTAGGCTTTTAAGAAGAATCACCCATTTTTTATGCAGTCCATTTAATAGGCTGAGTGAATAGCTGATGTCGTTGTCTTGGGAATCTATCAATTCAGCCCATTTGTCTTCAGAATAGGGTTTTATTGTTGGATTTTCTTCTGTTAGCGTCAGTTTAAATCGAATAAGGCTGTTCATATGACTGTCACTGCAATGGTGTACTACCTGTTTCACTGTCCAACCGTTTGGCCTGTATCTCCAGTTAAGTGTTTCAACCGAAATATTCTTGGTTAAATTTTCTATATGGGCTGGGAAAGCTTCGATTTGCTTGATCCAAAGTGCGATTAAATCACTATTTGGATTTTTATTGGGTGTATATTCTCCAATGGGGAATTTGAGTTTTTGGATGTCCATGGCGCTTCTTTTGTGGTGGTCAGAGATTGCAAATTAAAGAATGATCTTCTGATAAGAACTTAAGCTTTGAAAATAAACAGTCTAAAGGCGCAATGAAATGAAGGTAAAATAAAAATTTAACTGATCCTATGTACGAAATCATTGTTCAGGCTATAGCTCAGCCATAATCCTTTTCAACACCTCAATCTTTGGGTGGTAGCTTTCTTTCTAATAGTTCCAGGATCTGTTCTTTGAGTACAATATTAATTCCAAGGCTTTCAGTAGACACGCCATCCTTCAATTTATAAGTGTATTTTGGTTCCCTGTTTACTAAACTGGTTTCAAAGCACTTGAAGAAAACGTTACGGTTGACTTTCAATTCCTCTGCTATTTCTAAGATGTGGGAAGATATAATGTAGGTATTTCCTTCGAGATTTGCTAATGCATTAATAATTAGGGAGGATGCGCTGGCTGCATCTTTCACATTGGTTCCTCTAAACAATTCATCAAAAATAACAACCAGCCTTTTGTTGTTTTTTAATTGCTTTGCAACTTCCTTTACTCTCATGACTTCACTGTAAAAATGACTCAAACCAAGATTTAAATCATCCGACAGATTTATTGTCGTAAATAAGCCATCAAATTGAGATATTTTCATTTTTGATGCTGGTACTGGAAAACCCAAATGAGCCAGATATATAGCTATTCCAAAGGCCTTGAGAAAGCTGGATTTTCCTGCCATGTTTGCACCAGTAAGAAAACATACATTTTCTTTTTCAGAAAGGTAAAAATTGTTAGGAACTGCATTTTGGATTTTAGGGTGAATTAATCCGTCTAATTCAATATGCGTTTTGGTACCGTTTGTATACTCTGGGAAATTGAAATTTAATTGCTTATTTTCTTTCCCTACCGTATAAAAGGCCTCTAATTGATAAAAAACTTCAAGAAGCATGGTTATATCTTGTTTCAGCGTTTTCCGAAGAAGAAAATCATAAGAAGATACAGGTAAGAAATAGGAATAATGTTCAAACCCATCAACAAACTCACGAACGTTTTTCTTATTTAATGCTCTTTGAATACCATATGCAATTGAGGTAAGGTAGGGTGGAGGTTTTAATTTTTGTATTTCATTTGAGAGCTTATCCATCTCTTTCAAGAAAGCGTGGACAAATCGAACTCCTGTTTCCTTAATATAGTAATCATTGGAATCGCGCCATTTGTTTTTGAGAAACGAGATAAAAGAGTCAATAAGGGTCGCTGAAGAAATGATAACATTTGATTCATAATAAAAACTGATAAAATCTAACTGCTTCTTATCAACGGTAAGTATTTTAGCATGTTCTTGAAAAAACCTTATGGTCTGCTGTCTGTTTTTCAACGTCAGTGTGTGGCATGTTGGAGAATGAAACAACTTTTCAAGTTGTGCTTTTCCGCCTTTTGTTTCAGGATTTCCGAATATTGAAAAGAAGCTATTGTGGCCTTGAACATCATTAAGATCAAGGTCTTTCAAGGTTTGTTTATCAGCTAGGAAGGGTTCAATCTCTTCCTCATTTCCAGAAGGTTTTTCAGTTGGCAGATAATTGTATTCTATTAGTTGAGTCTTGTCTTTAATGTGCCTGCACACGCCTTGATCAATTAGCAATATTTGATCGCTTACTTCCAGTAAATTTTTGTAATCATGATCAGTTAGAATTATGCCCTTCTCTTTTCTGTACGTATTGATTAGGACTTTAATCTCAGTTTTATAGAGTGGCTCCAGTGCCGAAAATGGTTCGTCTAGTAAAATAAAGGGTACAGGTAAATTCAGTATTAATAGTGCTTCAAAATACCGTCTTTCACCGCTAGATAATGTTATTACTTTTTTAGTTAAAAGGGATTTGATTTTATTATTTGAGAAGATCCTTTTGCGAATCTCACTGTCGAAAAAATAAATTCTGATTATTTGAGTTACTGTTTGATACTTAGGAAGGAACTGATTTTGGGGTAGGTAAGCAACCAGATTTCCCACTTTAAAGGGGGTTTCAACAACCTTATTATCAAACCTTATGCTTTTATTATCGGCATGAGTAGATCCAAAGATAATTTTTAACAAAGTTGATTTTCCTGTTCCATTTCGTCCCAAAATACCTATAACCTCGTTTGTTTTACACTTTAAATAAACATCGGAAAGTAGATGGTTAAAACCATAGGTCTTGATTATGCTGTCTACTTCTAAGGTTCGTTCGGTCACAATCAAAAGAGTAGAAAATAAAAGAATGAAAGTAGTATATTGATAACGAAAGAACTGCCAATTAATTTCAATCTTGATAAACCAAGGTTGTAATAAAATCCCCATTGATTTGCATTGTGCAGTTGAAAGGAATAAACGGATAGCACTAGGCCGGCAGTTGGTAGGCAGATAAAAAAACCTTTGAAAAAATTCATTCCATTACTGTAATACCATAAACCTATTAAGCCTGAGAACAGGATATTGATGCTGCTTATTTGCTTATAGAAGAATAAAAATGCTTTCATTATAGGTTCAAATTTTAAACAACCTTCATGGCTATAAGCAGTGGCATTCCTTAAAATACTAAAATTGTTAAGGATTTGTGAGTATTTTGAATAATGAATATAAATCAAATAATTGACCGTTCCAATAGGAGGTGTTTCTTTACCGGCTTTTTTCGTTATATTTTATGTTCTTAACAATCTCACTTGAGAATGCAATTGCCGATTTTGCTCTTTATACGTAACCAGTATGCAAATAGGTAGTCTGTTGGCTAATTTGAGTTTAGCCTAAAGGCATATTTTAGGTATAAATAGGAGAAAAAGGTTTTTATCTTTATTTTTGGTTCAATGACAGATGAAAAAGAAAAACAGCCAAATAATCCCTTGCACGGAGTCCGGCTAGTGGACGTCTTGGATTATTTAGTACAGAAGTACGGTTTTAAAGAATTGGGGGAGCGGATTAAAATTCGTTGCTTTACAAACAATCCAACACTCAAATCTTCTTTGACTTTTTTAAGGAAAACGCCTTGGGCGAGAGAAAAGGTGGAGGAGCTTTATATAAAGACTAAGAATAGAGAATAAGGGCAATATTTCCTTCATTTTAAAAAAGGAATATTTTGTTTTTATCACTGGCATTGACCAATTATGGAAATAATTGCTGGTAAAGTGGTCAAATACCATTAAAAATCAGTATACTATGAAAGTCTTTTACCTCTTTATTAATAGTGAAGTTCAAAATTTTAAACCTAAAATAGATCAATTCATAAAAGATGACCATGAAATCACCAAAAAATGAAAATCAGGAAAATTCCAGACGTTCTTTTATAAAGAATGCTGCGATAGTTTCCTCCATAGCATTCGTTCCCAGGCATGTTTTGGGTGGCGTAGGATTTACGGCTCCAAGTGACCAGTTGAATATAGCCGCTATTGGCGCTGGAGGAAAAGGTGCCAGCGATATTAAAAATGCTTCCGTAAATGGTAGAGAGCGGATAATTGCCTTATGTGATGTGGACTTCAATGGATCTGCAAAACGCTCCGTAGAAAATTTTCCTAAAGCCAAGCTGTATGCTGATTATAGAGAAATGCTCGACAAAGAAAAAGACATTGATGCGGTGACCATTTCTACGCCTGATCATGTTCATGGTCCAGCTGCTTCTTATGCCATGCACAGAGGAGTACATGTATATGTACAAAAGCCCATGACCCATAATATTCAGGAGGCTAGATTGCTTACTGAAATGGCAAGGGACAAGAAGATTGTCACCCAAATGGGTAATCAGGGAGGTTCCAACCCACTATTGAACATGGTTCAGGGATGGATAGATAGTGATAAAATCGGTAAGGTGTCTAAGGTTCAAGTTTGGACCAATAGACCTGTTTGGCCTCAGGGAATTCCTTTCCCTAAACCAGAACCTTCAAAAAAACCAGATGATTTAAATTGGGACCTATGGCTAGGTCCAGCAGAGCATATTCCTTTTACCCCAAATCTTCACCCATTCAATTGGAGAGGTTGGTGGGATTATGGGACAGGTGCACTTGGAGATGTAGGCTGTCATTTGATTGATATACCATTTAGGACTTTAGGATTAAAGTATCCGACTGATGCTGAAGCAAGTGTGGCTTCGATCTATACCGATATGTGGACTGCGGATTATTATCCAAAAAGTTGTCCTCCAGCTTCATTCATAACCCTTCATTTTGATGAAACTACCAAGAGTAGGTCACCTATAGAAATGACATGGAGTGATGGAGGTATTAAACCTTCTCATCCAGATATCATTCCTGCGGACAGTGACATCGGAGGAAGAGACAGTGCCAATGGTGTACTGATCATAGGAGAAAAAGGAATCATCTCTACCAATATTAATGATAGCTCTCCTTTGATGCCTAAATTGTACTTAAATGATGGTACAACTGACTTCGGTCCTGAAGTTGAAAAATCTGATGAGCCAGAATATGGTCACCAAAGGAAATGGGTAGATGCTTGTAAAGCAGGTTTCAATAGCGCAGAGCACAAGGCTTTGACCTCCTCTTTTGACTATGCAGGTCCAATGACCGAAACGGTTTTGATGGGGAACCTTGCCACCAGAAGTTATATGTTGCAAAGAGAAAATAGCGCAGGAAAAGCTGAATTCTTCGGTAGGAAAAAACTATTGTGGGATGGTGAAAACATGCGAATCACTAATCTAGAAGAAGCCAACCAATTTGTAGGCAGAAACCACAGAGAAGGATTTAAAATTTGATTTAGGTAATTAGTTAATAATAAAAAAAAACTCCGCCCTTTTTACAAAAAGGCGGAGTTTTTTTTGTGGGTGAATGTTAGATTTATTCTTCTTGAACCTAGGAAAAAAAGGGCTGGCTAAATTCTTTGTGTTTTACCGATTCAATAGCCAGTAATATCCTTTAATAAATTAAAAAAAGCTTTTTTTCTATCCGAAGAGATGGACCAATCTACCGGAACACTCTGGTAACCCACTTCAAATGCTTCTCCCTTTTTACGGAAATCAAAATATCCCCAGGACGCGTAAGCAGCAACTGATGCGGTCAGGTTATTAATGTCTTTGTCGAAATCAAAATGATCGTCTTCATTAAATAGGATAGGCATTTTATGGTAGCCCTTGACCTTCTTTGTTTCCGCCACCATTTCACCGATTTTTTCAGGTTCGGATACGCCATTCCCATGTAATAAAATGAAATCGGCAACCGCTACCACATTAGGTAAAGGGATAAACCCTCCGCCATAACTGGTACTGATATAATACCTGAACCCATCTCTTTCTATTGCTTTTGCTTTAGAAATCAATTCGTGCACCCTTTCAGGTTTAAGGATTTCATGGCTGTACCTCACATTGCATTCATTGTTGATTTCTATGAGCACGTTTTTATAATTGTGATCATGAAGCCAATTGATTGCAAGGTCAACTGCTCTTATCACTGCGGCCTCGTCTTCAAGTCTCTGGTCTTGTCCGAAATAAAACAAGCCTAAAATCGGTACCATATCCAACCTATTTGCCTCATCAAGAATTTTCTTCAATCGATTCATGTAAGCGGGTCTCAGTTCACCTTGGGCTGTGAAAGCAGAATTGTGCCAGGGTTGGTTTTTACTGTATCCTTCCGGACTTCCCCCCTGAAGGTTGATTGTGAAAGATAGCAAACCATGGGCTTTCCAATCAGCCATGTTTTTCACAAATTCAGCCGTATTCCTGTCTGCATCCCATTTGCCTGTGTCTGGATACTCCCACTTTTCAATGGTTTCTGAATTTAGGTCATCGAAAACGCCTTGAACCATTCTTGAATTCATAAGTAGGCCTTCAATTTTATGGCCTTTCCACTTTTGTCCTGAATAGGTAACTTTACCATTGATATAGAATTTCTCTCCCTTAATTTTAACCTTGGTTTGCCCAAAACTTGGGGTAATGGATAATATAATTACCATGGCCACCAAAGTGCTTGTTATTTTTAACCAAAAGGTAAAAAACATGTTATTTATCATACCTCATTTGGGTTTGGATGTATATATGGAGCCCTGTATTTTCTAGTCAATAGGCTGGTAGCTTCCTCATCATCAATAACGATGCGCTTCACAGGATCATAAGCCAATGGTCTGCCTAATTTCATTGACATATTGGCCATGATACAGCTGGCTGTAGAAATGTGCCCTTCTTCAATATCTGCCACAGGCCTTCCTCCTTTTTCTATGGCTTGAATAAAGTCCTTCATGTGGGCCCTGGTAGCAGGGGCTGCCTGTAGTTCAATGTCCTTTTCTGTAAGGTCTTCTGGGTATTCCTCTTTTTCAAAAACGACATCCCTTTTTATGGTTTCGCCTTTGCCTTGTGGAATAAACTCATATTTCATGACAGAAGCTTTAAGAGTGCCCTTGTCTCCATAAATGGTATAGGCCCAAGGATATTCTGGGTCTTGAGGCGTACCCCAAGAACGATGGTTCCAGACACAGTCTAGGTCATCATAATGAAAGGTGGCCGTTTGGGTATCTGCAATGGTGGATTTACTACCCTTTTGAACGTATATTCCTCCGGTAGCAAATACACTTTTTGGCCAACCCAATCCCAGCGACCATCGGACCGCGTCAAACATGTGTACACACATGTCACCCGTGATGCCATTGCTGTATTCCATCATGGTGCGCCACCATCTTCTGTGAGGAAGGCCATCAAAAGGCCTCATAGGACCAGGGCCTACCCATAAGTCATAATCGAAAAAATCCGGAACTGGCTGAATTTCTGGACTGCCATTGGCCCTCATATGGTAATAGCAGCACATTTCAACATGAGCTATTTTGCCCAATAAACCCTTGTCTATTATGTTCTTTTTCGCTTCTACTAAGTGAGGCGTACTTCTTCTCTGGGTACCTATCTGCACAACTTTTTTGTGCTTTCTAGCCGCAGCTAAAATTGCTTCACCTTCCATAACATCCACGCTGATGGGTTTTTGGAGGTATACATTTGCGCCAGATTGGATGGCGTCGATCGCCTGAAGGGCGTGCCAATGATCAGGACTTCCTATCAGTACGATGTCAAGCTTGTTTTCGTCCAGCATTTGACGGTAATGGGCGTACTTTTTAGGTACTTTTCCAGATTTTTGCCTTTGGCTTATTAATTCACCCGCTTCATCCAATTGGTGAGCATCTGGATCCGCTATGCCTATTACTTCAATGTCTGCTACCTGAATGAGTCTGAATAAATCACTTTTTCCGTACCATCCTGTACCAATTAAGCCAACTTTATATTTTTTGTCTTTGGAAGGAAAGGCCATTGTGGGCACTCCGACACTCGCCAAGGTGGCCAAAGCAGTGCTTCCTTTTATAAATTTTCTACGGTCTAATTTTATTGGGCTCATTTAGGTATATGGAGTTTGTCTACATTAAAAATTCAATATATAAAAATTATCCATGAGGGAGTGGCTTTCGTACTTGAAAAATGAAATTTTAGTAAATTTTCTTTTATAGGGCACTTACTTGTGGTAATTTCAGGATTAACAGTATAAACTCCAATAAAACCAGGTTTTAATGAAACAAAAAACAATTGTTTTTCTTGCTATTGTGAAATTTTCTTTGCTTTCACAATCCGTATACAGTCAGGGAAATATCTCTTTTATGGACTCCCCAAAAGTTGTTAAATTTGCTGAATATGAACCAAGCCACAAGATAGAAAATCGAAAATTTTCGGGAATTTCCAGTTTGGCAATAGACGAGAAAAATGAGGAGTTTTGGGCGGTGTGGTATGCCGGCATCAGTCCCCATGAAGATGAAAACAATTATGTCGTACTTTCTTCCAGTCCAGATAAAGGGGAGACGTGGAATGAGACGTTGGTGATTGACCCTGACGGGGGCGGTATGGTGAGGGCTTTTGACCCTGAGGTTTGGGTTGATCCTTTAGGAAAGGTTTGGGTTTTTTGGGCCCAAGCGGTTGATAAAGATGCAAAAATTGGAGGGGTCTGGGCCATTATTGGAGAAAAATCAGCCAATGGAACCACCACATGGTCTGCACCAAGACGATTAACGAACGGTGTAATGATGTGTAAGCCCCTTGTGTTAAACAATGGGGATTGGGTGCTGCCTGCCTCAACTTGGCGAGAAACTGATTATAGCGCCAAAATGGTGGTCTCAAGTGACAAAGGGAGGACCTGGGAAGTCAGAGGTGGGGTACACGTTCCTAAAGCATTGAGGTCTTTTGATGAACATCACTTTGTTGAAAAAAATGATGGTAAATTATGGGCATTATTAAGGACCAAAGATGGGATTGGAGAAAGTTTTTCCAGTGATTCAGGGAAAACTTGGTCAGACTTAGAAGAATCCACAATTGCACACCCTAGTGCAAGATTTTTTATTCGTCGCTTACAATCAGGAAATTTACTTTTGGTAAAGCATGGCCCTATAGCTATCAAGACAGGCAGAAGTCACTTGATGGCCTTTATCTCTAAAGATGATGGGGTAACTTGGTCAAGAGGACTATTGCTAGATCAAAGAAATAGTGTCTCTTATCCGGATGGACAACAAACTTCAGATGGCACCAATTATATCACCTATGATCGCAATCGAACCGGGGATCAAGAAATATTGATGACCCACTTTACTGAAGATGACATACTGTATGCTTCCTATGATGAGCAAATGGTAAAAGTTTTCAATAATAGAAAAATCATTAGTAAGAAGGTTGATTAATTGATCAATGGATATTTGTAAATGTTTATTGCTAGGTGTATTTTCTTTGGTGTTTTTAGAACCTCATATAGGTTGGGGACAAGAAAGCTTTAAGTCGTACACGGATTCTCCTTGGAATCGACATACAATAGATGACTCTTCTTTGGGCTCAGATGGGACTAAGTTTTCGGATGTCAATAATGACGGAAAGTTTGATCTGATCACAGGGTGGGAAGAAGGGGGCGTTTCCCGTATCTATTTGCAGCCAGACAATCCCAAAGAAAAATGGCCATTTATAGAGTTGCCTTCCCCTGATGTTGAGGATGCATTTGTAGCAGATTTGAATGGGGATGGGTTCATGGATTTGATCACCTTCTCTGAAGGGCATCACCAAAGGATAACCATTCACTGGGCACCTGCGAATGCAGCGGATTATTTGGATGCCCAAAATTGGATATCGAAAGACATTCCAGTTACTGTAGGGAAAACGAAATGGATGTTTGGACGACCCTATAATTTGGATGGAAAAAATGGCCTGGATTTAATTGTGGGATCGAAGGATCCGAATGGAACTTTGGGTTGGCTTGAGGCGCCTGAAAATCCCCTAATAATGGAAGATTGGAAATACCATGAAATTTGTAACCTTGGTTGGGTAATGTCTATAGAGCTGTTAGACATGAATGCTGATGGTGAGGTTGATGTCGTAATTACAGATCGAAAAGGAGATTTACGTGGATTGAGATGGCTGGAAAATCCAGGGAAAAAATCTTTAACCAAAGTCTGGGAAAATCATTTTTTGGGTATCAGAGATGGAGAACCCATGTTCATGGATTACTTCGAAACGGGTAAGGGGAAAAAAGAGATTGATTTCATTGTGCCGGTTTTTCAGGATGGATGGAAGCACTTTACCAAAAAGGAAGGCATTTGGGAAAGCCAAACCATTCAATTTCCAACTTTTGTTGGTGACAGAGCTAAATCTGTAAAGGTAGGAGACATTGACAATGATGGTATTCCAGATTTGACCGCCACTTTTTCAGAATCTTTAGGCAAGTCCGGAGTAATTGCGATGATGGGTTTCCAAACGGACACTCCTTATTTTATAGATATCAGCGGTAAGGAAGGTGTTAAATATGACTTTATTCTATTGAAGGATGTAGATTCAGATGGTGATTTGGATATTATAACATCAGAGGAGACCGCAGCTGACGGATCGAAGAAAGGACTGGGAGTGATTTGGTACGAAAATCCGATCAAATAAAATGTTTAACAATCCTGTTTTTTTTTGAGTAATATAGGCCTGATTATAGGAGATTCGAGTAATACTCCCAATAGTTAGTTTAATGTAATGAAATATAAAAAACCAAATAACTAAAATACTGACTGAGAATGAGCAAAGAAATATACCTGATTGCAAGTGGCGATTTAAGACTTCCAGCCAATCAAACCTGTTGGCAAGCACAAAAAGATATGGAAGACGGCCTCCAGGGAGTTTTTAATGACTTGGGTGTTAAGGTCATCAGGGCACATAAATATGATGAGAAAAAAGGGCATGGATTTATAGATTCCCAGAAAATGGGAATGGATGTATTTAGAGATATAGATCCTGAGAAGCCTTTGATCGTTGCGGAAAGTGTATGGCAGTTTTCTCACCATGTATTGGCAGGATTGACCACGCATAAAGGACCTATTTTGACCATCGCCAATTGGAGTGGCCAATGGCCTGGGTTGGTAGGGATGCTAAACCTTAATGGCTCTTTGACCAAAGCAGGTGTGCCTTATTCTACACTTTGGAGCCAGGATTTTAAGGACAGCTTCTTTTTAAAAGGTTTTAAAGAGTGGTTGGAATCAGGGAAAATCACTCATGATTTAAGCCATGTAAAGGCCTTTGATTCAAGCAGTATCCCTGCTAAAGCTTTAGAAACGGGGACTGAGCTTGCCAAAGAATTCAGGAAAAATAAAGCCATAATGGGCGTGTTTGATGAAGGATGTATGGGTATGTTTAATGCCATTATTCCTGATCATTTATTGCACAAAACGGGTCTGTTTAAAGAAAGATTAAGTCAATCCACCTTGTATGCGGCCATGCGAAATGTTTCTTCAGAAGAAGCTGAAGAAGTTTTGCAATGGTTATTGGATAGAGGATTGACTTTTAACTGGGGAACTAAACCAGAAACAGAACTAACCAGAGAGCAAACCCTAGAGCAGTGTAAAATGTATGTGGCTGCCTTAAGGTTAGCTAATAAATTTGGCTGTGATACCATTGGTATTCAGTACCAGCAAGGGCTGAATGAACTATGTCCCGCAAGTGATTTGGTGGAAGGTCTGTTAAACAATACAGAGAGACCGCCTGTGGTTGATGAACAAGGGGACGAAATTATGCCAGGCAAGGCCTTGCCTCACTTCAATGAAGTGGATGAATGTGCCGGCTTAGATAGCTTGATTACCTATAAGCTTTGGGACAAGTTAGGATTGGTTGGTGACAATACGCTTCATGATTTAAGGTACGGTGAAAATTTCACCATTGAGGGTAAAGAAGAATTTGTATGGGTTTTCTTAATTTCTGGAGCAGCTCCTCCCTCTCATTTTATTGGTGGATTCAAAGGAGCCACAAGTGACAGACAGCCCCCAATGTATTTTCCTCAGGGTGGTGGAAGTTTGAAAGGAGTTAGCAAACCAGGACATATTGTATGGAGTCGGGTGTTTGTGATGGATGACCAGTTACATTGTGATTTAGGTACTGGGAAAGTGGTTGAATTACCTGAAGAGGAAACTAAAAGAAGATGGGAAATGACAACACCTGAATGGCCAATCATGCACGGGGTTTTGGATGGTGTTAATCGCGATCAAATGATGGCTAGACACAAGGCAAACCATATTCACGTGGTATATGCTGAAGATAAAGCAAGTGCCTTGGAAGCTTGTCATGCCAAAGCTGCAGCAATGAATGAACTCGGAATTAAAACGTCACTTTGTGGTCTTTAAAATGAAAAAAACAACACTTACAATACTCGCAATTACTGCCGGATTGATGCTTAATTCCTGTGGCGGAGGAGCCAATGAAAATAAGGCAGAAGCGGAAGAAAATGTTCAATTAGCATCCAATGACATTACCGGTAATTTTCATTTACCTGAAAAACAAAAGGTAGGAGAAGGAGCTTTGGTACATGCGGAGTTGATTTATTCTTTGGACGATCGTCCTACTCCTCAAGTACACGCTTCCACTTTAGTAGAAACTCCTTCGGGAATCGTAGCAGCCTTTTTTGCTGGAACTCACGAGAAAAACCCTGATGTAGGTATTTGGGTAAGTCATCTGGGAGATGGTGAGTGGACTAGGCCTGTAGAAGTGGTCAATGGGGTTCAGAATGATGAGTTGAGGTACCCAACATGGAATCCGGTTCTTTTCCAACCGAAAGATGGTCCCTTAATGCTTTTTTATAAGGTAGGTCCAGACCCTAGAACCTGGTGGGGCATGTTGATTACTTCGGATGATGATGGTAAAACTTGGTCTGAGCCTAAAAAACTTGGAGAAGACCCAGCCATTGGTCCACTTTTAGGCCCAGTTAAAAACAAGGCTGTTCAACTTGAAGATGGAACTATAATCGCTCCAACAAGTACAGAAGTCAAGAAAGATGACGATACCTTTTGGATGGTTCATTTTGAAATCAGTAAAGACAATGGAAAGACTTGGGAAGTTGTAGGTCCTATCAATGACGGAGTTGAGTTTGATGCGATTCAGCCTAGTATTTTATTCCATAAAGATGGTTCACTTCAGATTTTATGCCGTACCCGTCAGGGTGTAATTTCAGAAAGCTGGTCTATAGACAATGGTCAAACCTGGTCACCTATGGTAGCTACCTCACTGCCTAACCCAAATTCAGGTACAGATGCTGTGACTTTGGCGGATGGTAGACAACTATTGATTTATAATCATAGCACCAAAGAAGGAGAGGAACCAAAAGGAAGGAACATTCTTAACCTTGCGATTTCTGAAGATGGCAAAACCTGGAACCCTTTTATGACCCTTGAAAACGAGCCCAATGAATCAGGATATAGTTATCCTGCGATCATTCAAAGCAAAGATGGATTGGTTCATATGACCTACACCTATGACAGGAAAACGGTTAAATATGCAGTAGTAGATCCGAGTAAAATTAAATAAAGACAATTATAACCAGATTATTGTAGGTGTTTACAATGCCTATTTATACGAATAAGAAATGCATAGAGATTTAAAAAAAGAACCGTTAAAAGGTATAATACCTCCTATGGCTACCCTTTTGTTGGACGATGATCATCTTGACAAAGAAGGAACTGGCCAACTTATTGAACACCTGATAGCTGGGGGGGTACATGGTATTTTCATTCTTGGTACTACTGGAGAATGTACCAATATTTCCTATAAATTAAGGAAAGAGCTTATTACATTGTCTTGCAAACTAGTCAATGGAAGAGTCCCTGTGTTGGTTGGTATCACGGATACCTCTCTAGAGGAAAGCTTGGCTTTAAGTCGTTTGTCAAAGGAAGCCGGAGCTACTGCAGTAGTGGCAGCACCACCTTATTATTATGGTTTAGGGGAAAGTGAATTGATCACCTATTTCAATAAACTTGCGGATAACTTGACCTTGCCATTGTATTTGTACAACATGCCTTCGCATACAAAAACAATGATGACACAAAAAGCTGTTTTGGAATTGTCTAATCATCCAAATGTTTATGGGCTCAAGGACAGCTCAGGACAAGCCGTATTTTTCAATGCCATGATTTATGCTTTCAGGAATAGACCTGATTTCACCTTGCTTGTAGGCCCTGAAGAAATGATGGCTGCTACTGTCCTTCTGGGCGGGCATGGAGGTGTAAGTGGAGGGGCCAATGTTTTCCCTAAGCTTTTTGTGGATCTTTACAACGCTGCTGATAAAGGTGATTTGAAAGAGGTTGGAAGACTTCAGGAAATGGCGATGGAATTGGCGGATGAAATTTATGCCATGGGATCTTATGGATCAAGTTTCCTAAAAGGATTGAAAGCGTCTATGTTTATCTTGGGTATAGGCACAGGTTATTTGGCTACGCCGCTATCTGCTTTTGAAAAAGAGGAAATTGAAGTAATTAGAAAAAAATTGATTGGGCTTGCAGCTTATAAACAATACGTATAGCCCAAATATGCCATAGTGATTTAATCTTTTGGTGAAAATTGATATCGATCAATGGTTTAAGAATGATTTCTTTAACTTTTTATTCTCCGATCAATTTACCAATAAGTGCAAATCCTATGGCATAATCAATGTATACCCCAAAAATAATCATAAAAAAGTTTGAAGAATGGATTTACCCCTTATTGATCTCGTTGTATTTTTGTCATATATGTTGGCCATTATCCTTTTTGGAGCCTCCTTTTACTTTAAAAAGCGATCTGCAGATGATTATATAACTGGAGGGGGACGATTGCCTTCTTGGGCTATAGGGATGTCTATTTTTGCCACCTTCGTCAGTAGTATTAGTTTTTTGGCCCTTCCAGGGAATGCCTATTTGTCCAATTGGAGTGGATTTGTATTTAGTTTGTCCATACCAATCGCGGCAGTTTTAGCAGTCAAGTTTTTTGTCCCCCTTTATAGAGGAATCAAAAACCCTTCGGCATACTATTACCTAGAAACTAAATTTGGGCCATGGGCAAGGACCTATGCCTCTATCTGTTACTTGTTAACACAATTGGCCAGGATGGGTGCCATTATGTATTTGTTGGCTTTGCCGATGAATGTCATGTTCGGATGGAGCATTCCTGTTATTATCATAATTACGGGGATAAGTGTATTGATTTATTCAATTATGGGTGGGTTTGAGGCCGTTATCTGGACGGATGCCATTCAAGGCATTGTTCTGATCACTGGTGCGCTGGCTTGTCTGCTGATCATTATGTTTTCAATGCCAGAAGGCCCTGGACAGGTATTTACCATAGGAGCTGAGTACGATAAGTTTAGCTTAGGGAGTTTTGGATTCAGCTTGTCTGAGGGTACTTTTTGGGTAATATTGATATATGGACTTTTTATTAACCTTCAGAATTTCGGGGTAGATCAAAACTATGTGCAACGCTATTTAAGTGCCAAATCAGATAAAGAAGCTGTTAAATCTACCTTATTGGGTAGTCTTTTGTACGTGCCTGTATCACTACTGTTTTTCTTTATTGGTACAGCCCTTTTTGCTTATTATCAGGCAATGCCTGAATTGTTGCCGGAAGCATTTCAAGGTGTAGATCAGGCAGACAAAGTTTTCCCTTATTTTATAGTCAGTGGATTGCCTGTGGGAATGACAGGGTTGCTTATCGCTTCCATTTTCGCTGCAGGCATGAGTACGATTTCTACTAGCATCAATAGCTCTGCTACAATTATTCTTACTGATCATTACAAGAAGTATATTTCCCCGGATATTAGTGGGAAAGGAGAGATGAGGGTATTGCTTTCTTCTTCTTTTGTAATGGGGTTATTGGCCATTGTAGTAGCCATAGCATTCAATGGTGTTCAAAGTGCATTGGAAGCATGGTGGGCCTTATCTGCTATATTTAGTGGTGGTATTTTGGGTTTATTTTTGCTTGGTTTCATTGGGAAAAACATCAAACAGAAATATGCCGCCATTGGCGTTGCCCTTGGCGTATTGGTCATTGGCTGGATGAGTTTGTCTCCGGTAATTCTAGAAGAAGGTATGCGTTTTAGAAGTACTTTTCATGCTAACCTAACCATTGTATTTGGTACTGTTGTCATCTTTTTAGTAGGGTTTTTGCTTTCAGCTATTGCCAATAAAAAAAGCAAGTGACCTAGTAATATTGGACGGTTCCATATTTGAAAAAATTGTATTACTAATATTTATTTGGCGGTATTGTTGCAGAAATAAAGCAGCAATGCCGCCATTTTATTTATGTTGTCCTACTTTTCTAAGGACTGATCGCTATTTTTTACCAATGCTAAGAGTAAAAAAGGAATCAGGTCATTTGACAATAAATTAAGCTAAATTTTTAATTATGATATGTTTTTAATCCATAATTAAGGAATTAGTTTCATAGCGGTATGCCGCCTAAAAGGAAGACAATCAACTTCCTTGACTCAAAAATTTATCTAGGTCTCTATTTTGTGATTAAGACTTAATTTTATCTCCATCATTTGCTCCCCTTGAGGAATAAATAAGCATGCTAATGATTATTAGTAAAATAAAAAGTACCGCATACTCAAATTGTAACCATATATCAGATCTTGCCTTGATTCTATAACTTAGATTGGCAAGTTTTTTACCTTCCAATAATTGGATTTTAGACAATTCCCGCAAATCGTTGAATACCCGCTCAAAATCCGAATTGAACCTTAGGACACTGTTTTCATAGTTTTTTTCAGAGGTCTCCAAATTGCTGAAATAACTTTGAATTTCAAGCTTTTCTGAAACCAAATGCTTAAAATCGTTGAGGTATTGCTCCTCTTTAGGCGTAAGGTAGGTTCGTTCAAAACCTGTAATAATGGCTAAAATTTGTTCATGATAGTCTATCACTTGATTTTTGACAGCCAAATACTGTTCTATGGATTCGGTATTGGCCACCAACAATCGCATTCTAAAAAGAAGTTCTGTGATATTGAAAATATAGTCTTGAACGACCAACCTGTCTTCATACACTGTTACAAAAGAAGCTTCTAACTCGTCCACGTTGCTTTTATCTACGAGGCTTTTCGCAAATATGAGAAACAAAATGAGAATTAAGGCTATGGCTATTTTTGTTTTGAACGAGAAGAAGGTTTTTCCTTTCATATTTCCTTAAATAAATTTCACATTAAACAATGACCAAATTTTTTATTTTTTAAGTTGACAAGTAAACCTACTTTATCAATTAAAGTTTAGACTATTAAATAAGGTATTAAATTCTAATTAACCAACCAAAGAGAAAATTATTATTGTCCTTTAGAAATAAGCGGAAGGGAGCGTGAAGCTGACATCTGTGCCTTTCCCAAAGGCACTAAAAACCTTTATTTCTCCTCCGTTTTTAGTGATAAAATCTTTTGAAAGTTGAAGCCCCAAACCTGTCCCTTTCTCTCCTTCTGTACCATATTGTCGCTTCCCACCAAGATCATTGGTGAAAAGGTTGTTTAGTGCTTCATCAGTCATGCCAATGCCGTTGTCTATAATAGAAATTTTCCAAAAATCAGGATTACTTTTCCTACTTGAGACGATAATTTCTCCACCTTTTGGGGTAAACTTCAAGGCGTTATTCAGTATATTTCTCATTACGAGATTGATTTGATCCTTGTCTGCAAAACACACGGTGTTCTCTTCCAATCGATCAATTATTTTTATGTTTTTGCCTTCAGAAATAGGAAGGTTTAAGTTGATGTTCTCTTTTAATAACTTATGCATTGAAAATGCGATAGGATCAGTTACTATCCCTCTCATTTGTCCTTTTGCCCAGTTCAATAAATTGGTGAGGGTGAAATGAACTTGCTCCACCTCATTTCTCAATTGAGTAGAGACCAATAGGAACTCCTCTTGATTTAGCTTTTCATCAACTACATATTGCATGAGCCCCTTTAAACTATTTATTGGGCTTTTCAGGTCGTGACCAACAATACTAAATAACTTGTCTTTGGTTTCATTGACTTGAAATAGCTGATTTGTTATTTTTTCATTTTCACTTTTTTGCTGTAATAATTTTTTGTTTAAGTTCTCAAATTCATTTTTCTGTCGGGTCACAAGTGCCTTTGCTTTAATTTGGGTTTTAACAGACCTTATAGCCAGTAAAAATGCAATCAATAAAATAACAAGAATGACGGTAACTCCATTTCGGATGTTACGCTCCATCTTTTTTTCGTTAAAAAGTTCTTTTTCCTTTTGACTTTGAAGTAGTTCTGCTTCTTTTTTGTCAAATTCATACTTTGAGCTAATCTCTTGAATTTGTTTTTCAGTTTCCAAATTGATTACACTGTCCTGGTATAATTTGTGCAATTTGAAATGGAGCAGCGCCTTCATGCCATTGTTTTCCATTTCATAAGCTTTGCTCAATAGTAAATGACTTTTATCTATGTTGCTCTTGATGTCGCTTTCTACAAAGATATTTAGGCTTTCAATGATGTTTTTCTTTGCCTGCCTTGGGCTATTTAAATTCAATTGGGCTTCTCCGATTCCAAGTAAGTCAAATCCTATACCAACACGGTCTCCTCTTTCTTTGTCGACGACCAATGCTTTTTCAAAATATTCAAGGGCTTCTTTAAAACTTTTTTTAGTCAATAAGATTTCTCCGATATTGAAATAACTTACGGAAATAAGTTGCCGATTATTAAGGTCAAGCCCTAACTTGAGCGCTGCATTGAATTGATTAAAGGCCTCATCCAATTGCCCTCTTTCTTTATTGACAAGCGCGATGTTAATCCTTGAAGAGGCGATGCCTGTTTTATCATTGAATTCTTCCCGGATTTTCAATGCCCTACTATGGTATTTTAAAGCCTTGTCCAAATCACCAAAGTCCATGTACACCAAGCCAAGATTGTTGAGTGTTTTACTTTGGTCTAGTTTAGAAAGATGTTTTTCTTTTATGTCAAGAGCCTTCAAGTAATAATTGACAGCATTTGTGTAATCCCCCCTTTCGTAGGCATTTAATCCCATGCTGTTGTGTATGTTTGCTAGCCCTAACCAGTATTGCTCTTTCTCCGCAATAGTTAAGCCTTCTCTAAAAAAGCTCATTGCCTGAGAGTATTCACTTTTGATATTGTGATAAGCACCAATATTCCTGTAGGAATCTACCAAGCCTTTTTTATAGTCTATTTGCTCACTTGCTTCTAGACTTTTCATTGCCAATAAAAAGGTGCTGTCTGGATTCCGGTTGTAATACCGTTCGCCTAATCGGTTAAGTTGATCAATGTATTCAAAAGTAGGTATGAAATTCTCTTGGTTTTCAATGGCCTGTAATTGCTCAATCTGGCTTTGTATGGTATCTGATTGAGCCAACAAAATATGCGTAGCAAACACTACTGTAAAAGTGACAGAAGTAGAAAAAAATAATTTTAAATTTAAAAACGCAGTCAAAGGTTTTTGGTAGTTTTAATGTTTAATAGTCTCGATATGACTCGGTGTAATCTTTAGAATCAATACGGTAAAGGATATTGCTTTTTTTAAATTATTCTTTTTCAATGTCAATTGGGAAAGAAAAGACCCATTAAACCAATTGTATTAATATAACAGATTTATACTTAAATTAATGGTTTTCAGTTCTTTTATTCTCTCTCTCTCTCAATAATTTCAATAACGGAAAAGGTGAACTGCCTTGCTCAGTACCTAACCCATTCAATATTTTACATTTAAATAATTATAACGTTCTGATTACGTTTATCGGATAGAATTCACATGAACTATTCCAGTTATTTTTGTGAAGTGTTGGAATCTCCAATTCGAGCTATTGTTGACTACTTGATTAATGATTGCTTCGAGTAGTAAAATAGCAATTGCATATTTCGACTTTATCTGTTTTTAGTATAAATATCCCCTTCAAATCTTATGTTTTCCTTCCGTAGGTTAAGAGGGTTTTCAGATCTTTAGAAGAATTACAAAGTTATCGCTTAAATGTTAATTATCGAATAATATTTGATGGATTTTGTAGGGGCTAAACTAGTGGGGTTATAAACCGTTCTAATTTTGAATCAAAGCTAAATATTTCAATATCATAAAACGAAAGAGTTAGAAAGAAGTGTTGTTTTTCTAGTAAGTAGTAACACATTTGAAATTGTAACCTTGATCAATTGATCCAAGATTGATTTTTTCCCCTCAAGTGAAATAATCCTAGCAGGGTATAAAAGGAAGGTAGGATTTTTTAGAATTAAGCATCTATTTAATAAATCCTGCAAAATGGCCGAATTTTTCTACGAAATTAAAAGTAGGTAAGTGAATTACTTTTTTAAATGCTTGAAATTTATTTTTAGCTTTAAGGTTCAAAATTGAATTTATAAGCACAATGAAAAATACCAACCCCACATCGACTGAAGCCTGGAAAAAGCTATCCGCCATCGACGCAAATTCTTTGGAAATGAAAACCTTGTTTGAAGAGGACCCTCTTAGATTTGAAAAATTCAGTGTTCGTTTCAAAGATATTTTGCTTGATTTTTCTAAAAACAGAATAGATGATAATATCCTTACTTCTCTCCTGGATTTGGCAAATCAGACCCACCTGAATGAAGCGATTGAAGACATGTTTGTAGGGAAACCTATCAATGGAACAGAAGGTAGATCAGTATTGCATACCGCATTGAGAAACAGGTCCAATGACCCTGTTTATGTAGAAGGCAAAGATGTGATGCCAGAGGTCAATGAAGTGTTGGATAAAATGAAGGTTTTTTCTGAGAAAGTTTCCAAAGGTGTTTGGAAAGGTTATACAGGTAAACCTATAAAATCACTTGTGAATATAGGTATTGGAGGGAGTGATCTTGGACCCGTTATGGTGACAGAAGCACTTAAGCCTTACCAACATTCGCATATAACCACACATTTTGTTTCCAATGTAGATGGATCTCATATTACCGAAGTACTAAAACAAGTAAATCCGGAGACTACCTTGTTTTTTATTGCGTCTAAGACTTTCACTACTCAGGAAACCATGACCAATGCACACACCGCAAGAGATTGGTTTTTAGAACATGCCCATAATGAAGTGGAAGTAGCCAAACATTTTGTTGCCCTTTCAACGAATGGAAATGCCGTCAGTGAATTTGGTATTGACCTGGACAATATGTTTGGATTCTGGGATTGGGTAGGAGGAAGGTATTCCTTATGGTCTGCTATAGGCTTGACTATCGCTTGCGCTGTAGGATTTGATAATTTCAAAAAACTGCTTGAAGGTGCGCACGACATGGACAAGCATTTTAGAACGGAAGCATATGATAAAAATTTACCTGTACTGCTTGCCTTAATTGGAATTTGGAACACCAATTTTCTAGGTGCTACTTCGGAAACTATTCTTCCTTACGATCAATACATGCATAGATTCCCAGCCTATTTTCAGCAAGGGAATATGGAAAGTAATGGAAAGTATACAGACAGAGAAGGAAACAAAGTCAACTATTCAACAGGTCCTGTCATTTGGGGAGAGCCTGGAACCAATGGACAACATGCCTTTTACCAATTGATCCATCAAGGAACTCAATTGATACCTTGCGACTTTATTGCCCCTGCTCAAACACATAACCCAGTAGGTGATCATCATTCCAAATTAATGTCAAACTTTTTTGCACAAACAGAAGCTTTAATGAATGGTAAGTCCCTTGAAGAGGTAAAAGACGAAATGAAAAAGGAAGGGAAATCTCCTGAAATCATAGAAAAAATCGCACCACATAGAGTGTTTGAAGGGAATAGACCTACTAATTCTATTTTGGTGAAAAAGATTAATCCTTCTACTTTAGGTGCCTTGATTGCCATGTACGAACATAAGATATTTGTGCAAGGTGTGATATGGAACATTTTTAGTTTTGACCAATGGGGAGTAGAGTTGGGAAAAGTCATGGCAAAATCAATTTTGCCTGAGTTGAATTCTGAAGAGGTGATAGCCTCTCATGATTCTTCTACAAATGGATTGATCAATGCTTTTAAAGGTTTACGAAAAGATTAACCTAGACAATTAATAGGGTGCTATTGACTATTCAATGCTAAATTCATTGCCAATTCCTGCCTGAACTGTTCACCAGTGAGGCAGGAATTGGTTTTTAAATTCGCTTGTATGAAATTTTTTCGAAATAGAAGGGCATTGGTTTGGGCTTTAAAACAGGGTTGTTACTTTCCGTTCCAATTGTTGATGGTATCGATAATGTATTTAATTTCTGCTTTCGTTAAGATAGGGTTAAGAGGGATGCTTAACGTTTCGTTATGAATTTTCTCTGTTATTGGCAAGGGGCCAAAATTCGTATGGCTATAAACGGGCTGAAGATGCGGTGGGATGGGGTAATGAATGGTTGTTTCAATCCCCATTTTGGAGAGGTGTCGAATTAGGTTTTCCCTTCTTGAAACCAATATGGTAAACAAATGCCAGGTATGAGACAAAGATTGGTTTTGCTCAGGAGTCTTAGGTAGCGTCAGGTAAATGGAGTCAATCTCAGTGAGGTAAGTCCTAGCTATTTCATTTCTTAAGCGATTGCTTTCATCCAAATAGGGAAGCTTTACATTAAGCACCCCTGCCTGAATTTCATCCATTTTTGAATGCGTACCCAAGCACTCGAAAACATATTTCTCTTTGCCTCCATAATTTCCCAAGGCCCTGACGGTGGTGGCCAGCTCAAGGTCATTTGTGGTGACCGCTCCTGCATCCCCTAAAGCCCCCAGGTTTTTTGTAGGATAAAAACTATGTGCGGCTGCATGTCCTAGTGCTCCAGTTCTAGTTTCATTGTAAATGCTTCCTACTGCTTGCGCATTGTCCTCAATTAGTTTGAGGCCATGCTTTTCTACAAGATGTTTAATTTTGTCGCTATAAGCATTTCTGCCAAAAAGATGAACCAACAAAAGTCCTCGGGTTTTTTTATTGATCTTTTGTTCTAGAGAAGAGACGCAGATGTTGAAAGTGGAAGGGTCTGGTTCAACAGGAACTGGAACCAAACCTTGATTGGAAATGGCTAAAAAAGTAGCGAAAAAAGTATTGGCGGGGACGAGAATTTCATCCTTTTTTCCCAAAATCCCCATTACCATATAGGCCTTTAGAATCAGCTCAAGCGCATTGGTACCATTCCCTAAACTGATACAGTGTTCCGTGCCAATATAATTCGCAAAGTTCTTTTCAAATTTCTCAGAAATTTCCCCATTGACAAATTGACCGCTCTGACTGATCTTTAAAAGCATTCTAGTGAGTTCAGGTTCAAATCCCTGATTTATAGCTTTTAAATCCAGAAACTTTATAGCAGGATATTCCTTCATTTATTTACAACTTGAATTTGAACACGAAAATAATTAACTAGAAAGGATTGATACTAATTATTCAAATAAACTAACCAAAAAAACAATTCATATTTGCTTTTTGGAATTTAATAGAATGGTCTGCATTGGAAGATTTCACGTATATTAGGTTAAAAGTGTACTAAAATGCGAATACTTGTTTACGGTTTCCTCTTGTTTTTGTGTGGGTCCTGTTCATTGAGAGGGATTACTGTTTCGGAGAACATTACTTATATGGAAGATGGCTTTTTGGGCGAAATGCCTGAAAAAAGGTTAAATATTTTTAGACCTAAAAAAATTAAAGAAGCCCTTCCAGTATTGGTGTTCATACATGGGGGTAGCTGGCGGTCAGGATCCAAAGAAAAATACAGCCTTATAGCGCGAAGGTGGGCCAGAAGAAATATCGTAACGGTCATAATAGATTATCCCTTAAGCCCTGAGTATAAAATTCATAGCATGGCCAAAGCTTCTGCTAAGGCATTGAATTGGGTGGATGAAAATATTGCTGACTATGGTGGAGATCCTTCAAGAATAGTGGTGTCAGGACATTCTGCAGGAGGTCATTTGGCGAGCCTCGTTGCGATTCGGGGTGAGTATTTCGACAGCTTGGGAGTTGAAAATCCAATTGCAGCGGCCGTTTTAATCGATGCTGCTGGCTTAGACATGTACCATTACCTTAAAGAGAAAAACAATGCACCAGGGACTTCTCATTTGAAGACTTTTACCAATTCACCTGAGGTTTGGAAAGATACCTCTCCAATTTATTTTCTACATGACAATATGCCACCAATGCTTTTCATGATGGGAGGGAAAACTTACGAAAGTATTCTTGAAGGCACCGATCGGTTTATGAAAGAGTACAAAAGATTTGAGCCGGAACCCAATTTTAAAGTGCAGAAGAACAAAAGGCATATTCCTATGATACTGCAAATGGTATACACACCTGGTAGAGGATTTAGATGGGTTACTAATTTTGTCAAATCAGTTGGGGAATAATTTAGCGGTTAAACTTAGCAGCAACCACTTTCTTGTCAGCCCTATTTATTCCAATAAGCCCACCAGTCCATGGGTCCAAAGCAATTCCCTGGCCTGTAAATGGTGCTTCATATTGTTTTATAAAGTTTAAATTATCACCGGTTTCAGGTAGTTTAATATAGTACAATAATTTTTCATCATGACCTGTTACCAAAAAGCCCTTGTCCCAAGCCACACCACCGGAAATACTCATTTTTCCCATCTCTTTAATTAATGAATCCGGAAAGGTCCATTTTTGTAAAACCTCCCAATTCTCATTCATCCTAGCCAAATAGCTGAGGTGATTGTCTTCACCATAATAAGCGAAAAGGGCATACCAAAATCCGTTGGATTTGACTATCCAGGTAAGACTGCCTTCACTCTTTCTCAGATTTATCGTTTGTGTTAAAGCGAGTGTTTTGGGGTCAATTAGGCGAATACTACTGCTGTCTGGTTGATTTGGATAGTTTGAATGGGCACAATAGAGTAGCCCTTCGCTCAAAAATCCACTGTTCAAATGTTTGGTGTTTGGATAGTCTTTCGAAGCAATAAAACTTCCTGATTTCCTGTCGTATTTACTAATAGAATGGTTGTTAATTGCAAAAATATGCTGTTTCGTGGCAGCAGCAGCTTGTCGGGCATCGGAAGATGGCCATTCTTTTATTGTTTTCCACCCTGGTTCCTTTTTAGTGTTGTTTGTAAATAAATTGATGGGGGTATTCTGTTCCAATTGGTAGGGGGCTGCTACCACTATCAGATCACCTGTACTTGAAATATTAACTCCTGCTGCCGCTTTAAAGTCTACCGAGGTGCTGGTATCAAATTTTTTAGAATTTAGTTTTGTGATTTTGGCTGAGGAGGATGCCAGTTGTAGGTGAAATAAATCAGCTACTTGTTCTCCTGCATCATTCCTTGCGGTGCCAACCATGTAGAGCTGGTCTTTCTGGTCAGAAAATAAATTTAGGTTTTGATAAGATAACCAATTGGGATCGGACCATTTATTTCTAATTTGTCCCTTTACTTCTATAGCACTTTTGAAAACAAATTTTCCTTTTCCAGCATAAAATTCATGCCTAGGACAGGAATAAAAGTCCAGTATTCGGCTGTCCCAATTGGCAACCAAAATCAATATTTCACCTCGGAAAGCGGTAATGCCTACTGCTCCAGCAGTGACCCGCTCAAAATCCCCTTTTCGTTCTATGGTGTAGATGGGTTTGCCAAATGGCTTATTAGCTTCTAAATTATAGACCTGAAGGTAGGCAAGGTTCCTTTCCTTATTGTCTTCAATGCCAACAGCCAGGTACTGATCAAAAATTTGGAATCCACCAGCGTGGCGGAGTGGCGCATGCATCAATGTATCGATTGTTACTACCCTGGATTGATCTCCCAAATCCATTTTTACCATATAACTCAGGCCTTCTGAACTTCCGCTTAGGTATGCAGTATGGTCTTTATACAATTGAATGCCTTGAAGGTGACCTCCTTCTGAATTAAAAGTAATGTCATTGGTTACCAAAAAGGATGCTGGAAGGGTATTTAATTCTTCAAATGCTTTTGTGAAATCTGAAATTTTAAAGACATCGATCGGGGCCTTTGAAACAAGCACGGACAGAACCATAAAGCAATGTAGAAGAGAGGGGAACAAAAGGGTCATTTGAGATTTTTATTTTGGTTTAAACCCGGATTTTGCAATAGGATTCGTAGTACCTGATGACCTTCTCAGGGGGTGATGTAATCACAATAACAACAGGCTATCTGAAGACTGAGTCATAGCATCGCTATGGTGAAGTAGAAAATAGCAACGAAGTGATTGATTTTGTCCGCCGCGATGGATCATCACCTAATAGAAGGTTTATTGGATATTTCGGGTTAAAGTAAGGGCTAGAAAAGACAATCACAATCAATACTTTAAGAATATTTTAAAAAATTTAATTTAAAGACTATTTTATCAATCCGTAAAGGAATAACGGTTCGTATATAGTTTGAACTTAAAATGAGATAGAAAGGTAAACCAGTTCTTTGGGGTCAATTTTTAAGAAAAATTGGAATGAAATTCAACAAGGTTAAATTTTAGGAATCATGAATTGGAAAAAATGCTGGCTTCTCCCATTTGTATATTTGCTTTTGGTAAACGATTTGACCACTCAGGATTTCACTTTTCAAGAGGCGGAAAGAGGGGTCGAGCCATTCGAATTTCAGCCTTTCTCAGCACAGCAAAAGGAGGTTGCAAAAGACCCTAATTTAGAAGGGTTAAAGGAATTTTTTGCTTTTAAGTCCGGAGCAGATGCCATAGAATTGTATGATTTAAATTATTAAAGCATTAGGTTGAATAATTAAATAAAGCTAATTTTTAATAAAATTAATGCAAAAATAGATTCTGGATTAATGTTTGTGGTAACAGTATAGTTTTTAAACCATAAAACCTAAATTCCTATGGAGCCTTATCAATTAAGAATTTTAGATAAAAGTATAGTTACACATGACACCTTTGCTTTCAAAATAGAAAAACCCAAAGGTTATTCTTTTGTACCTGGACAAGCAACAGAATTGAGTTTGTTAAAAGAAGGTTGGGAGGATGTAAAAAGGCCATTTTCATTTACAAGCCTTCCCAAAGATGATTTTTTAGAGTTTACCATTAAAACTTACGATGACCACGAAGGAGTAACTAAAAGGTTAGGAAATGCTCAGGTGGGAGATAAAGTGGAAATAGGGGATGCTTGGGGTGCTATTTCTTTCAAAGGCGACGGAGTATTTTTGGCTGGGGGTGCAGGAATTACTCCATTTATTTCCATTTTTAGAGACTTACGACAAAAAAATGAGATTGGGAAAAGCCAATTGATATTTGCCAATAAAACCAATGATGATATTATTCTTTTTGAAGAATTGAAGTCCATTCTAGGGCATAAATTTCAAAATATTATCGAGAATCAGAAAGATACTGCATATGATCGCGGAAGAATCGATAAGGAATACCTTAAAGAAAATATCAACGATTTCAAGCATCAGAACTTCTACGTATGTGGTCCTGAAGGATTTATAAAAGCCGTCAATGGGGCCCTAAAAGAATTAGGAGCAAGTCCCGAAGCTTTGGTTTTTGAAAAGTAAATGACCGTATATAGAGAAAGAGAAGGAGATTTCTAATAATAGAAATCTCCTTTATTTTTATTTTATAGCTTCAATCGCTTTAGCCAGTTTTTCTTTTACTTCTTTTGCCAAGGGTTTGATTTCCTCTTTTCCTACTGGCACCATAGCGGCCTCAGGATCGATGGCGGAAACTTCTATTTTACCGTTTTCAAGTTCCCTTATTGTTACGTTACAAGGCAACATGGCCGACATATTTGGGTCTATGGTCAACACCTTGTCTGCAAAACCAGGGTTGCAAGCGCCCAATATTACTGTCGGTAAATAATCCTTGTCCAATTTCTTTTTCATGGTGGCCTGAATATCAATTTCCGTAAGGACACCAAACCCTTGCTCTTTTAAGGCTGCAGTAACCTTGTCTTTTACACCTGAAAAAGATTGTGTTTCGAGTGTTTTATTCATATAATATTTCATAGCTGTTTTATTTATTGGTTCAACTATAAAGCTACACATAGATTGGGCCAAAGACAGTGACCTTTGTTACACATTCAGGTTATTATCTATACTGAATAACAAGCTACGATGGGAAGTGATTACTTTTGCCCAGTAATTGTCTTGAAATTGGGAGGGTTTAGTTGGCTGCTGAAGGCATTTAGGTTATCAAAAACAGTATGGCAATAAAATGTAAAACCGTCCCAGCTAGGACAAAAACATGCCAAATCGCATGGGCGTAAAGCATTTTTTTATTGGCATAAAAAACAGTGCCTATGGTATAGGCCAAACCCCCTGCTGCAATCAGGTAAATGATTTCCGCGCTCAGGTTGGCCACCAATGGCTTAATAAGTAGAAGGGCCATCCAACCCATTCCCAGGTACAGAATAAGCGATAATTTTTCAAACCTGCCGATAAAGAATATTTTAAAAACCAAACCCAATAGAGTGATGGTCCAAACGATTCCGAAATAGACCCATCCCAAGGTGCCACCCAAGCCTATTAATAGAAAAGGCGTATAGGTACCGGAAATCAAAAAGTAAATACTTATATGATCAATGCTACGCAATAGGGGTTTTAGTTCGTTTGATTGTATGGCATGATAGAGGGTAGAGGAGGTATAAAGCAATAACATGGTGGCGCCAAAGATGCAGCAACTTACTACATGCAAGGCAGTGCCATTTAAAACAGAAAAAACGACCAAAAGAGATAGGGCAACTATGCTAAACAGTATGCCAATTAGATGGGTGACCGTGTTGGCAAACTCTTCCCTTAATGTTTGTTTTCTTTCTACCTGTCCAGCCATTGTATTCGATTAATAGTAATCCAGTAAATATCGGGCATTTAAATCAATATCTTGGATGGATTGTACCAAAAATCCCCATCCTCTTTCTTTAAACAATTGGTTCTTGTCGAAATAAAACCTTCCAGGTAACATTCGACTTATTTTAACATCAGTCTCTTGTTATCTTCAAAACCTGGAAGGTATCCGGGTTTTAGTAAATTGGTTTTCTTGGCCGACCAATAGGCACAAAAAGAAAAAGGCCTCGATATGGATCGTGGCCTTTTCAAAAAATACAAGGAGTAATAAAAAAATTGTCGCTGTATTACTTATTCAAATGTAGGTTATTCCCGTTTTAATTGAGCCGAAAAGAGGTTAAGGATTCTTTACATAATATTTCAGTCTTTAATAATTCAATAACATTGCGCTAAAGGCGAGATGTATAGAATGGTTGTCAGCGTAATTTTGTACTTTTGCAGGAAGATATGAAAGCACGAACCTTAAAAAAAGATAAAGTCAATATCATCACCATGGGTTGTTCCAAAAACCTTGTGGATTCTGAAGTGTTGCTTAGCCAACTAAAAGGAAATGGTATTGATGCCCGGCATGAATCAAATGCTGAGGACAATAATATAGTAATTATCAATACTTGTGGCTTTATAGACAATGCCAAGCAGGAATCTATCAATACCATTTTAGAGTATGCTACCGCAAAGGACCAAGGCTTGGTGGACAAAGTTTATGTCACAGGATGCCTTTCCCAAAGGTATAAGGATGATTTGGAAGTTGAAATTCCTCAGGTGGATGCCTTTTTTGGGACTAGAGAGCTTCCCGCGCTATTGAAGAAATTTAAGGCGGATTACAAACATGAGCTGGTAGGTGAACGTCTATTAAGCCATGCCTCCCATTATGCCTACATGAAGATCTCAGAAGGTTGCGATAGACCTTGTGCTTTTTGCGCCATTCCGCTAATGAGAGGCGGACACGTTTCCCGTCCAATAGAGGAATTGGTGAAAGAGGCCAAGCACAAAGTGGCTGGAGGAACCAAAGAAATACTATTGATTGCACAGGATTCTACCTATTATGGTTTGGATCTTTACAAAAAAAGAAGACTTGCAGATCTTTTGCGCGCACTTTCTGATGTAGAGGGTTTAGAGTGGATAAGGTTGCATTATGCTTATCCTACAGGGTTTCCAATGGATGTGCTGGAAGTGATGGCGGAAAGGGATAATATTTGCAATTACCTGGATATTCCTTTGCAACACGGTTCTTCAGAGGTATTGAAAACCATGAAAAGAGGCACCACCCGTGAAAAACAAGAGGCTCTTATCAACGAAATCAGAAACAAAATTCCTGACATTGCGATAAGGACAACGCTTATTACTGGGCATCCTGGCGAAGGAGAAGCGGAGTTTGAAGAAATGGTGGATTTCGTAGAGCGCATGCGTTTTGAACGTTTAGGTGTTTTTACCTATTCTCATGAAGAGGATACCCATGCCTACGGATTGGAGGACAGTGTTCCTCAAGAAGTAAAGCAGGAGAGAGCCAATCGCTTGATGGAGATACAAGAACAGATTTCTTTTGAACTCAACCAAGAGAAAATAGGGAAGGAATACAAGGTGCTAATTGATAAGAAAGAAAATGGCAAGTTTGTAGGACGTACAGCTTATGATTCTGTAGAAGTGGATAATGAAGTGTTAATAGATGCAAGTAAGCATTACTGCAGACTAGGAGACTTTGTAAATGTGAGGATTACTGAAGCGACAGAGTTTGACCTTTACGGAGAAGTCATTTAGAGCTTAATGTTTTAATACCATTCTATTTATTTATAAAAAACAGCAGATTTTATACCCATGTATTTACAGGAAGTCACCACCTCAGCACACCAAAAAGAATTTTTTCAAATGGCAGTGAGGCTCTACCAGCATGAGAAAAACTGGATCAGACCCCTGGACAAAGATATAGAGGATCTTTTTCATCCTGAGACCAATAAACTGTATAAAAGTGGTGGGAAAGCCATTCGTTGGTTATTGATAGATGATCAGGGAAAAACCATTGGCAGAAATGCTGCCTTTATCAATCCCAAATGGAAAGAAAAAATCCCAACCGGAGGGATGGGTTTTTTTGAATGTATCAATGACCAAAAAGCAGCTTTTAAGTTATTTGATGTAGCGCGAGAATGGCTGGAAGCTCAGGGCATGGAAGCAATGGATGGACCGGTCAATTTTGGTGAAAGAGACAAATGGTGGGGTTTATTGGTAGATGGGTTTTATCCGGCCAATTACAACATGTATTGGAATTTCGCTTATTATCAAGCGCTTTTTGAAGCCTATGGCTTTCAAATTTATTTCAAACAATTCACCTATAGTAGAAACGTAAGAGGGGTGGTTGTGGACCCAAGAATCAGGGAACGGTCATTGAAAATACTACAAAACAAGGACTTTGAATTCAGGTGTCTAAAAGGTGATGAGCTATGGGAGAAATTTCCCGAATACTTTATGACTGTTTATAACAAAGCTTGGGCGGGACATTTGGGGAAAACAATTTCCGTTAGAGAAGCGAAATTAATGCTTACTAAAATGAAGCCAATCATTGATCCTTATCTCATCTATTTTGGGTTTTATAAAGGAGAACCGATTTGTTTCTTTATTAGTATCCCTGAAATCAACCAGCTTTTTAAATATGTCAATGGTAAGATGGATTTGATAGGTAAACTAAAATTCCTTTGGCACAAGACTTTCAATCCACCTAATAAAATGTTGGGCTTGGTGTTTGGTGTAGTGCCAGAGTTTCAAGGTAAAGGAGTGGAAAGTGCTATGGCTACTGATTATAGAGACAATATAGCGGAGAAAAAACTGCCTTATAAGACCATAGAAATGAACTGGGTAGGGGACTTCAATCCTAAGATGATGCGGGTCTGTGAGCAGTTAAACGCAACGATCTTTAAGACACACCATACTTACCGTTATATATTTGACAGAACTGTTCCTTTCGAGAAACATAAGGTGATGTAAAGGTTCATTTTCCCCTATTTGTGGGCAGATGATACAGTTGTACATTAAAAGGGCTGGGAGTTTAAAAACTGACCAGCCCTTTTTTGCTTTAGCTATTTTTACTATCGGCCCCATTACAATCAATCCTATTTATTTCGCCTTAACTGCTGTCCAATAGGGTTCGAAGTTCCGAAATAGTGTTATACGCTTATTGCTTAATGAATTTTTGTTGCCCTTTGAAGTTCGAGTTTTCTAATCGAATTAAATAAGTACCATTCTTTAATCCACTTAAATCCAGGTCTTCGGTAGAAGAATATGCAGGTAGAATAAAGCTTCTAATTGGCAAGCCGTCTAATCGGATGATAGTTAATTTTGTGACTTCTGTAAATTCTTGAATTAACCTTAAGGTACTTTTACCCTGTGTTGGATTTGGTGACAGCATAAATCTATCAGGGATGTCCATCGACACCCTATTTGTCTGTACTTTATTGGCACCTAATTCAGCTCGCGTATGGTAAGTTCCAGGGTCAAGGGTGGATAAATCGGCTTCCCATAGTAGTGCTGACGCCTGAGTCCATTTGATGGAAGGATCCATTAGGGGTGTTTGTTCATTTATAAGTGTAATTTCCTCAGGGCTTTTTAAAGGGATATTTGTGGTTAGCCTTAATTCAAATTTGGCATCATTCTCTATAACTTTTAAGTTCCCTTCCATAGGAATGGTTGCCCCATTTTGAAGGGAATCCCCCAATTGTATCAATAAAGGTTTAGATGAAAGGGGTAAAGTAAGTTTTCCATTGGCATAGGAAAGTGTTACATTTTCTCCATTTGGAGAAATGCCCGATAAATACCAGGCATCCTGGGCTGGAAAATCAACTGGAAGCTGATAATTAACCGCCAAAGAATCATCTCCTGAGACAGGCCTCCAAGCTACAAGATGTGTCAATTCACCTTCTTCATTTCGCAATTGATAAATATATGCCTGTTCATCTTCTTTGATCACGTCCTCAAAATAAAGATTACCCATCCTGTTTTGCATCGCTTCAGCTGCTGTAAATGCCCGCTTTTCCCGGAAACCAAAGTGTCCTGATTCGGTCAATCCAGATCGCTGATAGTTTATAGGATCTATACCTGCAAGGGTGTCCACATTGGAGAAAAAGTACCAATGGGCTTTGTCTACTCCCATTCTGCTTAACCAGAACAAGCCACGTAAAGCATAAACAGCTTGTGATATAGGACTTACTGCTTCTGAATTTATAGCGGTTTCATTTTTACTTGAGGCGTCCCATCCCCATTCAGTTACATGCACTTCTTTGCCAGGCATATTGGCATCTCTAAAGCGCAACCCTGAAAACAAGGCCCTCATCTCTGATGCTGGATGTTCTGGATGAACAGCTATTCTTTCTCCTTCAGTATTTCTATAATAACTGTAGAGGTGTAAATTGACACCATCAAGGTAGGGTGCCGCTGCTTCATTCAACTTGCTGCCCATGTAATTCTTCTGTCCCTCATTGGTTGTAGGGTGTGAGGCCTGAAGAGCAGCCGGCAATACTTTTATCATAGGATCTGCAGTCTTTAATCCCTGCGCTGTTCCTTCCAAAATTTTACGGTAAGTGGAGTCACTGTAATCCCAAGGCTCATTCCCTACTTCCACTGTACGGATAAGGTTTTCGTGACTTGGTCCAAATGTGCTGGCAAAAGCATGTCCAAGTCCATAACCTGAAGCAAAGGGTTGGTCCCAGACAGATTCTAAAAACCTATCAAAAGTAAAAGTGGCATCCACTTCAAATCCTTTGTCCATCCAGTCTTTGTATTCCCTCGTCCATTGTGTCCAAGGGCGCAATACTACTGGGTTTTCTCCTCCATAAGTGGGTGTAATGTCAGGATCAGCAGTGTCCCAATGAATGTTATGGTAATTTCGTGCTTGGTTGGCGGCACGGATAAATTTCTGAGCCCCTTCATCTGGACCCTGTAAGTTGGGAACCTTCTTAGTTCCCCAAGCCCATACCGTATTTACGCCAAAGAGCTTCCCAAAACTTGACGATTGGGGTTTTGGCGCAGGGGGTGGGCCATAGCTTCCGAATTCGTCATATACAGTTAACTCTTGAACAGTGGCTTTTTTATAATTAATGTCTACCAATTGCTGTTCTAAGCGAATGAACCTGGTTCGGTTTCCTTCTGGAAGTTCTATATTATGAATGTCCAATGAATTGGGATTAAGCTCTGCTAGCAAGGACAAGCTATCAAGCGTTGGTCCAACCCATAGTTTAGAAGATATGGCAGTATTGTTGCCATTCCATTGCTTTGCAGCTATTCGTGAAACTGGCTTGACCTCATTCAGATCTAAGGTCACAAATTCTGACAATGGGGCTGAATAAGCAGCGATTTCCTGAATGGCAAAAGGTGCACTTGAAGTTAAGGAAACGTAGCTTACTTCTTCCATCTCTATTGGGAACCTCACATGGCCTACTGTAGTGTTGGTATAGGTTGTTCTTAAGGTGTCGCCCTGCAGGTTGGTTACCAGAATGTTTACCAGCTCAGGATGATTGTTGACCAATCGTAACCCTAATCTATGTACCGAGATTGGGGTTAAATTTAGTGTGAAGGTTGCCTCTCCATTTACTAATGTAAGAGAAGGTGTACTGTTGCCTAGATTGCCATCAGTAGCGTTGACCATGTTTGCCCCATTGTTGGCTATACCGCTTTCATTAAGTAAAATATTTTGGCGGGCATTACTCACATAAGCATCTGGAAGGGGATTGGAAGAAAGCCAAGCGGTAGCATTGTTTTCGTCCATTATTGCCTCAGGCCTATTTTGAGAATTGCTGGCTGATGAACTTGCATTTACTGTTGCCGCTTTAGACAAGGCAGGATACAATCCTGCATCTGGATCCCAGGAAGTTGGTGCTGGTTCAGGGATTACCGGGTCTGGTGCTGCGATACTGTCTCCATAGGCTTCCATCTCAAATACAGTTACTTTTTTGTAATCCTGAGGAATTACCGTATGTTCAATTCGAAAATACCTGGCTACAATAGGCTCAACGAAGGAGGTACTGATAAAGGCAATCTCATTTGGTTGAAGGGCTGCTAGAAAATTGAGACTGTCTGGATGGTTTCCAGCAAGTAGCTGTGTAGCAATAGCGTTATTGTTTCCAGCCCAATGTTTGGTTCTAAGTTCACTCACCGCGAAGTTGTCACCTAAGTCGAGAGTGATAAATTCCTTGGGTAGGTCCTCTAATATGGCAATATTCACTAGGGTAAAAGCAGTAATGCTGCTGAGTTTTATTTTCTCAATATTAACCAGGTCAACCACAAACCGAATATTGTTGTAATTCTGAGAAGGTAAAAATTCTTCGCTACTCACGATTCCCAAACTATCGTAAAAAGATATAGTAACTTTTTCCTGAAGCCCATTGATTTTTAGTCCTAGCAAATAAATGTCTTCAGGAGAGGAAAAATTAATAAAGGCTTCGGCAGGTAATGTGATGGTAGGTGAGTAGGAGTTGGTGGCCTCTGGGTAAATATTACTTAGTTCAATACGGCTTGGCTGAAGTAATAAATTCTGGTAAGCATTTCTATAATAATTTGTTGGTAAAGGATTGTTAGACACCCATGAGGTGTTTTGTAACCCATCGATTGCATTGTTTATATCAGATTGGGGAGCTATAGAGCTTGCTGTGATGTTTCCAATTAGCTGGTGGATTTCATCTTGCGCACGTAAGGCAAGCGTGGTGCAAAAGAAAACTATAATTAGAATGAACTGGTATTTAAGATAAGAAGGCATGATCTTTCATTTAAATTTCCAATAAAAAACAGGAGTCTCAAAAAATATTACCATTGGAATGAGAAATATTTTAGATTTAAAAAGAGTACTACATCAAATAGCTGATAACAACAAAATTGATGCGTTTGTATCCATACGTAAATATGGTGGAATATCTTGTAATAATTATATAAGGCTTGAAAAAGTTCCAAAAATAAAAAAAAATAGGTTCACAACTGAGGTCGTAAACCTATTGTGGAGGATAACGGATTCGAACCGATGACCTCTACACTGCCAGTGTAGCGCTCTAGCCAACTGAGCTAATCCCCCAAAACGGAGTGCAAATATAGGTAGGTATTTTAATTCATCAAATTATTCCGCAGAATATTTTATGCGTGTTAAAATACTTCTTCCAAGTGTAATCTCATCAGTATATTCCAATTCACTTCCTACGGGTATTCCCCGGGCAATTGAACTAATGTTTAATCCCTTGTCTTTCAATTTTCTAGTGATAAAAAAGGACGTAGTGTCACCTTCCATAGTGGCTGGTAAGGCTAGTATGATTTCTTTTACCTCTACCTCATTGGAAGGAGAATTTATCCGATTAAACAAAGTTTCTATTTTTAATTCGTCCGGTCCAATTCCTTGAATAGGGGATATCACGCCTCCCAATACATGGTAAAGCCCTGAATACTGATTGGTGTTTTCTATTGCCAATACATCAGGGAGGTCCTCGACAACGCAAATAACACTTCTATCTCGTTTATGACTTTCACAAATACTGCAAACTGGTTTGTCTGAAATATTATGACATATCACACAATATTGAATGTTTTTCCGAAGGTTTATAAGTGCATCTGTAAGCGCTATTGTTACTGGCTCTTTTTGTTTGAGCAGATGCAAAGTAAGTCTTAATGCTGTTTTTTTTCCTATACCTGGAAGTCGGCTTATCTCCGATACAGCATCTTCGATTAATTTGGAAGGGAAATTCAATTAAGGTTTTTTTTATAAAATTGAAGCCTGTATGCCAGCATCGAGTATGGACTCACACATAGGTTTAAGTTTACTAACACTGCCCTTTTTTACAGAGCACTTGCCTTTATAATGAATGATCATCGTGCATTGTTCTGCTTGTTCTTGAGAATGTTTGCAAACCTTAATTAAAACCTTGGATACATGATCAAACGTGTTGACGTCGTCATTAAAAACCACCAAATCATGCTCTTCCTGGTCAACCAGTTCTTCTACTAATAATTCTTCTTCGGATTCAAATAAATGTTCTAAAGGTTTCATTTTGCAAAGTTAATAATTTATCCCAATTTTAATGCCCTTTAGCCAAAAGCATTATGAACTCAAATCTTGTATTAATTGTCATAACATCTTATTTTTTATTGTTGTTCCTAATTTCATGGTTTACTTCAAGAAATTTAAAATCTGATACGTTTTTCACAGGGGATAGGCAATCTCCTTGGTTTTTAGTGGCATTCGGGATGATTGGAGCATCCCTTTCGGGGGTGACTTTTATTTCAGTCCCTGGTGAAGTAGGTAACAGTAGTTTCTATTATTTTCAATTGGTACTGGGTTACACAGTAGGTTATGCTGTGATTGCAAAGGTTTTACTCCCGCTCTATTATAGGCTAAATTTGGTGTCAATTTATTCTTATCTGGAAGGAAGGTTTGGGTTTTGGTCGTATAAGACTGGAGCCTTTTTTTTTATACTTTCTCGGGTACTGGGATCTTCAATAAGGGTGTTTTTAGTGGCCGGTGTGTTACAAGTAATCTTGTTTGACAAATGGGGAGTTCCTTTCTGGGTTTCCGTCTTGATCACTGTTTCTTTAATTTGGCTTTACACTTTCAGAGGAGGTATTAAGACAGTCGTTTGGACGGATACTTTGCAAACGTTTTTTATGCTTTTAGCAGTATTTGTCAGCATCTTTCTGGTTTCCAGAGAACTTGGCATCTCAGGGATTGGGGATTTAATGGTCAAAGTCTCCGATCAACCCTATTCAAAAATATTCAATTGGGATTGGAAGAGTGGAACTAATTTTTTTAAACAATTTTTCTCAGGGATGTTTATAGTCATTGTAATGACGGGGTTGGATCAGGACATGATGCAGAAAAACCTGACTTGTAGAAATCTAAAAGATGCACAGAAAAACATGTTTTGGTTTACCAATATCCTGGTAACCGTCAATTTAATTTTCTTAGCCTTGGGCGTTCTACTATACATGTATGCTGAAACAAATCAAATTGCCCTTCCTGAACGTTCTGATGATTTATACCCATTATTGGCAACCTCTTATTTTTCCACTTTTACTGGAATTGTTTTTGTTTTGGGAATTACGGCGGCAGCTTACAGTAGCGCTGATTCCACCCTCACTGCTTTAACTACTTCTTTTTGTTATGATTTTTTGAAAATTGATAAAAACCCAGATAAAGTAAAGGCACTTTCCACCCGAAAAATGGTTCATCTTGGCTTTACCTTTTTGATTTTTCTAGTCATCCTTACCTTTCGATGGTTAAACGATCAGAGTGTAATTAATGCTGTGTTTCTTATTGCTGGATACACGTACGGCCCATTACTTGGACTCTATTCCTTTGGGTTATTTACCAAACATAAAATCAAGGACAAGTGGGTCCCACTTTTAGCTGTATTGGCACCATTGATCACTTTTTTCGTTTCATCGAATTCAGAGACATGGTTCTGGGGATATAAATTCGGCTTTGAGTTGCTGATACTGAATGGTTTGCTAATGTTCTTCGGATTATGGTTGGTAAGGAAAAAATTACAGAATACTGAATATAGCCCCTTTGTTTCTTCAACGTAACCAATTAAGGAATTCTGGTTAAGCAATACTTAAGAAATTGTATACTGAGGTGTCTCTTAGCCCATTCTATGTTGAATTGCCGGGGGTTGTTAATAAGCTTTGCCTTTATCCAATAGCATGGAAAAAACTGTCCATACTATGATTTTAATGTCTAGCATAGGGGACCAGTTGTTTACATAGAAGATATCTAGTTTGCATCTTGAATAGATGTCGTAAAAGTCTTTGGTCTCGCCTCTAAAACCCTTGGCTTGGGCCAAGCCTGTAATTCCGGGTTTGACGGTGTGCCTAAACATAAAGTTGTCAATTTCAGCAGAGAATTTATAGTTCATTGGCATTGCATGCGGTCGGGGACCAACAATTGACATTTCACCTTTAATAACGTTCAAAAACTGAGGCAATTCATCCATACTAGATTTTCTCAAGAATTTTCCAATCCAGGTAATTCTTGGATCATCTTTAGTGGCTTGTTTGGTGTCTGCCTGATCATTGATATACATGGTCCGAAACTTGTAACAAAAAAAAGGTACATTGTCTTTACCATGCCTAAGTTGTTGGAAAAATACTGGTCCCGTTGACGTTAATTTTATTATGATGCCAATTAAAGGGAATAGCCATGAGAAAACGAATACCGTAAGACCTAAGCTCAGCGTTACATCAAAAATTCTTTTGATCATTTGTTGAGATTCATCAAACATCGCTACAGGAAAGATCTTGAGATATTTCTCTTTCGTATTGATTGATTTGACGACTTGTTTTCGCTCGGTAATAGTGGAGGGCATATTAGTGATTTTGTTTAAATCATTCCAAAGGTTAGGCATCAATTAACCAATATCGTGCCACAATAGTAGTTGATTAAATTTTGTCTTCTTAAAAATGAAGTTCAAATCTAAAATAAAGGACTTTAATTTCCTAATTTAATTCTTATCGATTTTGTTTTAAGCGGGTTAATTAATTATTTATTAACCTTTTCATAATTTTTAGGCTAAAAAATTATGAAAAATGAATTTAATTGAATCAATATCTGTATTTATAGCGGTTGTTTGGCATGAGCGGGTTGATTATGTTCAAAATAAGGAGGGGATACGTTATTTTTCAGTGCTTTTAAAGGTCCAATGTTACTTCTGGATCCCAGAATATTTTGTCAAAATCTCTGATTGAATCGTCTATGACACTCACCCCTTCTTTTTCAAGAAGCTGTTGCATTAAATCAGGTGTTGGGAAATGATTCTTACCCGTTAGTTGTCCCATTCGATTGACAACTCTATGTGCTGGAACATCTTCCAACCCATGTGCAGCATTCATTGCCCAGCCAACCATTCTCGCGCTTCCTTTGCTTCCCAGGTAAGAAGCAATGGCCCCATAGGTAGTTACTCTGCCATCGGGAATGAGTTTTACTACTTGGTAAACTTTCGAAAAGAAGTTTTCATTTGTTTTCTTCACCTGTAAGGTTAATTATTGATTGGTTAATTATTCGTTGAATTTTCTTTTCGGACGCTCGTGATTGGCTGTTAAGTTGAACTTGAAGTTTCATCCGTACTAGGTCTTTTCGAATATCAAGGGCTTTTAAAGAAAGGCTATCACTGTGGACTTCCTCTTTATAAGGTGCGATAATTTTCCTTAATTTATTCTCCATTTCATCCACATTTAATCGTGAGTGATTGGTGGTTTCAAAGTCAAAAGTAAGTTTTCTAATGTTTTGCCGACTGTAATTTACCACATTGGCGGTGAGAATCAGACTGTTGGGAACCATCACCAGGTCATAGTCATCATTTAAAAGTACGATGTTAAGTAAAGTGATATCCTGTATTTTCCCTTGATGCTCTGCAACTTTAATATAATCACCAAGCGTAATTTGATCTGAAAACATAATGATCAGTCCATTGAGCATATTGATGATGTAATCTCTGGACAGGAGTGCAATGGCAGCAGCTACAATAGTTATACTGGAAAGAAATTCTTTTGGGTCAATGTCGAAGAAAACCATTATAGCGATTAAAAAAATAATCACATTCAATAAACTCGCAATTCTATTGATCCCCAATACAAAATTACTGTGGAGAGAGTTGATTTTCTTTTTTCTCAAATAAAACCTGACTAAAAATATTCTTCCGAGAGAAACCAGGATATTTCCTGAAAGAAGGAATGCCAATGCATCTACGATGTTGTATAGCTTAGAAAATAATATGTTTTTATCTGGCTCTATGGTTTCTTGAAGCACAAGAAAAGTAAAATAGGCAAGCACCTTTAAGACAAAGACTATTCGTTTTCTTCGCTCATTAACCTCAATATTGCTTTTCCGCGTTTCCATTACTATTTTAAAAATAAAGCTTACTTTTATGTTTTGTCTGTTCAGCTGACAAAAATACCGCATAATAACCAAACAAAATAATAGCATGAATAGAAATATTATCATCACAGGAAGTGCAGGGAATTTGGGAAGTGCAGTTGTTAGTAAATTTAAGAGGGAAGGTTTCAAGGTGATTGCCGTTATTTCTCCGGGAAGTGATCATGAAGTGGAAGAAGCTGATGATGTCTACCAATTCGATGTTACAGACGAGCAATCTGTAATGGATTTTAGTAAGGAATACCAAATACAATATGGGAGCCTTGAATGCATGGCTTTATTGGTAGGTGGCTTTGCAATGGGAGGTATTGACGACACATCTAGCAAAGACATAGAAAAAATGATTCGGTTGAATTTTTTCAGTGCTTTCAATATGGTAAAACACTTTATACCCTTAATGAGAAAAGCGAATAATGGTACTTTCCTCTTCGTAGGTGCGAAACCAGCTTTGGATCCTAATGAAGGGAAAAATGTGTTGGCATATGCTTTGAGTAAAAGCATGGTGATAGACCTTGCTGAATTTATTGCCAGTGAAACAGTGAACCTAAAAGTAAGGTCTCACGTATTTGTTCCCAGTATCATCGATACTCCTCCAAACAGAGCGTCTATGCCGGATGCTGACTTTGGTGATTGGGTCAAAACAGATGAAATAGCTGAGGCAATGCATTATGCTGCCACCAATGCAGCCTTAAGGAACATGACATTCAAATTGTACGGTGGCGTGAAGTGAATTATTAATCATTTAGAATTATGAAAAACACTATTTTAACCCTATTCATGTTGCTATTGGTTGTTGCTGTTAAAGCACAAACCACTACCGAAACAAGAGCATTAAATGCTTTTGATCAAATAGCTGTGAGTGATGACATAGAGGTAGAACTTATAAAAGGAGAAAATCACGAAATCACCATTACTGCCTCTGGAATTGATATCAGTCAGTTATCAACCAAAATTAACAAAAGAGAATTAGAAATTGAGGTGTCAGGAAATAACCCTAAGTCTAGTTCTATTAAAGCAGTCATTACTTATGTCCAATTAAACGAAATTGAAGTTTCTTCCGGTGCTAAAGTTTTTGTTAAGGATCTAATTGAAAACAAGACCATTGATTTGAAAGTTGCTAGCAATGCATACCTGGAAGTAGAAGTGAAGGCTGAGAGATTAGTGTTAGCAGCAGAAACCAATGCGAAGATGTTTATTAAAGGATCTGCTGACCACCTGGATTACAATGCATTTACCAATGCGGAAATTGATGGAGAAGGCTTGGTGGTGAAAAATGTTGAAATCAGAACCAATACCAATGCAAGTGGAAGTTTTGAAGTTTTAGAATCACTTAAAGGAACTGCAGCGACGAGAGGAAGAGTGAGGTATAAGGGTAATCCTAATATTATAGACGTAAAAGAAAATATTGGCGGGACGATAGAGCAATTTTAATTTTTGCGATAGCAGTTTTCAAAACAGGTTGGCTTAAACTCCAACCTGTTTTTGAAAAGTTCAATTGAAGTTTACTTGACTTGCTTTGTGGATTAATTAATAAAAAACGGTGTTTTACGGCTTTGAGCCGTTTAAAATTTCACTTAAAAAGTAGCATTAAACACAATGGCCAACCTTGTGCGGACATCCTAGAGTAGGAGCTATGATTGGTTTAGCTATAAACGAAAAGGAAGCTGTGTTCATTTTAAGGAAGTTCTTTTATCAAGGCCGCAAAAATTAGATATACCTCTTTATAACAGTAGCCAAATTTCGCATTAGGTTACCTTTGAAAAGTGATAAGGAACTTGTTTGGCAGGCATTCAGTTTTTTAATCTTAAGGTAATAAGGGATTTCTAATCTAAAAAACTTGTGATATATAAAATTTGTCATTAGAATTGTCCCTTCAAACGATCAATCATGGTTTTCGCAGTAAAAAAAATTCTAGAAATTTCAATAACCGAATCTTTTCGGACATTCAACTGCAGTCTATTTTTTAGTGGCAATACCACCACAATTACAGGTATTACGGGGTAATCCCGTGCTTTCCTACATATAGCCCCTGACTCAAAAGGTCTTTTACCGCCTTTTGTTAACCTTATTAACTGATAAAGAATAGCAATGAAAATATTAAAATTTGGAGGTTCATCCATCGCTGATTTGGAAAGAATTAATAATGTTCTTTCCATTGTCAAGAAAGCATCCTTAACAGATCGAATAGCAGTAGTGTTTTCAGCATTTGGTGGAGTAACCGAGGATTTGTTAAAATGTGCCCATCTCGCCAAGCAAAACGATATGGAATACCAAGCACTTTTACTCTCCATGGAAAAGCGCCATCTCCAGCTTGTAAAACAACTAATCCCCGTAAGAAAGCAATCCTCTGTTTTGACTTATGTTAAGGTCAGATTCAATGAGCTTGAGGATTTGTATCATGGCATTTTTTTAATAAAAGAATTTTCGCCTAGAACTTCTGATTATGTGGTGAGTTTTGGTGAACGAATTTCCACTTACATTATGGCGGAAGGGATGCGAGAAAATGAAATGGATACCCATTTCGTAGATGCCAGAGACCTTGTCCGAACAAACGATCGCTTTGGCAATGCCAAAGTCAACTTCCCAACAACAAATCAATTGATCAGTGATTATTATTCCAAAAATGCAGGGGTTCTTGTCATTACTGGTTTTGTAGCCTCTACCGAGAAGGGAGAAACAACTACTATAGGAAGAAGTGGATCTGATTACACTGCCGCCATTTTTGCTGCTGCTTTGAAAGCAGATAGCCTGGAGATATGGACAGATGTGACCGGAGTGATGACGGCAGATCCTAGGTTGGTCTATTCTGCGATCACTATCCCTCAATTAAGTTATAATGAGGCGATGGAGCTGTCTCATTTTGGTGCCAAGGTAGTTTTTCCAGCTACCATGCAACCGGCTATGAAGCGGAAGATTCCTGTTTATATAAAAAATACTTTTAAACCTGAAGAGGAAGGAACCCTCATTTGTGAGAAGCCAGAGAACAATAAATTAATTAAAGGCATATCCTCTTTAAATCACATTACCCTTTTAAACGTTCAGGGTTCTGGTTTAGTGGAAGTAGTAGGAGTGAGCAGCAGGGTATTTGGCACCCTAGCGAAAGCAGATGTCAATGTGGTACTCATAAGCCAAGCATCTTCCGAACATAGTATCTGTATTGCCATCAAAAGTGAAAATGCTACCCTTGCCCGTGAGGCGCTGGAAGATGAATTTCATTATGAAATTCTTGCTGGGGAGATGGACAAGATTCAGGTTATGCCCAACATGTCTGTTATCGCTGTTGTGGGTGAAAATATGAAGCATCATCCCGGAGCAAGTGGAAGGCTCTTCCAGGCGCTTGGCAGAAACAATATAAATGTATCTGCAGTTGCTCAGGGCAGCTCAGAATTGAATATATCTGCTGTTATCAAACAGTCAGACCTTCAAAAGGGATTGAATGCTCTGCATGAAGCGTTTTTCCTTTCTGATAACAAAGTGTTGCACGTATTCCTTATTGGAGTTGGCCTGATTGGTAAAACTTTGGTTTCAATGATTCAAAACCAGTTGAATAAGTTGCAGGAGGATTATATGCTGGATATCAAAATTCATGGCCTTGCGAATTCTCGCTACATGGCATTTGATGAGGATGGGTTCGACCTTTCTTCTGTTCCTGTGCCATCTAAATCAGATTTGCCTATGGATCTCAGCGTATTTTTAAATACGATGAACAGTATGAATTTCTCCAATTCAGTATTGGTAGATTGTACAGCAAGTCAGGAAGTTGCAGATACTTATGAGAGAATACTTTCATCTAAAGTGGCGATTGTAACCCCTAATAAGAAGGCCAATTCAAGCTCTTTGGAAAATTATAAATCTTTGAAAAAACTTTCAGGTCAAAGAAATATTAAATTCCTCTACGAAACCAATGTAGCGGCAGGTTTGCCTGTGATAAGCACACTACAGGATTTGATTTTGAGTGGTGACAAGGTGTTAAAAGTAGAAGGAGTATTGAGTGGTTCTATGAATTTTATATTCAGTGAATTGAGTAAAGGCATACCCTTCAGTAAAGTAGTAGAGCAAGCAAAAGAGAAAGGATTTACAGAACCGGACCCAAGGGATGACCTAAGTGGAATGGATGTCGCTAGAAAAATCTTAATTTTAGGTAGGGAGGCAGAGCAGGATTTGCACTTTGAAGATGTCTCTATTCAAACTATGGTTCCTGATGACTGCAAAGACATAGACTCAGTAGATGCATTTCTTGAAAAGTTAAAAGAACACGACGCTTATTTTAAAGGCTTGGTAGATGAAGCCAACGAAAGGGAAGAAACGCTTAGGTTTATGGCTGTTTTAGAAAATGGCAAAGCCACTGTAGGATTAAAATCTGTGGACAAAAAGCATCCGTTTTATTCTTTAGAAGGGAGTGATAATATGATTTTGTTTACTACCGAAAGGTACCATGAGTTCCCTATGATCATAAGAGGTCCGGGAGCTGGAGCGGATGTGACTGCTGCAGGAGTATTCGCAGACATAATCAGGTTAGGAAATTATTCAAGGTAATATGGAGAAGCAAAAAGTTACCGCATTTGCGCCCGCCACTGTAGCCAATGTTTCATGTGGCTTTGATATTTTGGGTTTTGCGATAGAAGACTTAGGGGACAAAGTAAGTGTATCCCTTTCCGAAACGCCGGGAGTTAGGGTAGTGAAAATTGAAGGAGACAAAGGAAAGTTGCCCTATGAGACTGACAAAAACACGTGTAGCGTAGCTGTTAAAGCTATGGTAGACGATCTTGGTTATACTGGAGGCTTGGAGATAGAGCTATACAAAGGTCTTCCTTTAGGGAGTGGTATGGGATCAAGCGCTGCAAGTGCAGTGGCTGCCCTTATGGCGACAAATGCCCTGTTGGGTAATCCATACGAAAAAAAGGATTTGCTTCCCTTTGGAATTGAATCTGAAAGAATTGCTTGTGGTGCGGGTCATGCAGACAATATCTCCCCTTCATTGCTTGGAGGATTTGTATTGATTCGTGAATACCAACCTTTAGACGTAATTCCATTGCACGTGCCAAGGGGACTGTATTGTACCTTGGTTCACCCTCATTTGGAATTGAATACTTCAGACTCCAGAAGTGTATTGAGAAGAAATGTGACTTTACAGGATGCCACCACACAATCAGGAAACATTGCCGGTTTGGTAGCAGGTTTGTTTCAAGAGGACATGGCTTTAATCAGTCGGTCTCTAAATGATGTAATTGCGGAACCTTCAAGGTCTATTTTGATCCCAGGATATGATGAAGTAAAAGCAGGTATTGTACCTGCAGGGGCTCTAGGTTGTGGTATCTCAGGTTCTGGACCAACCATGTTCATATTGTCTCCTACTGAGGAGATCGCTTGGGAAGTAAGTAGAATTTCCCAACAGGTATTTGATAAGATCCAATTGCCTATAGATTTATATGTATCGGCCATAAACACCCGAGGAGCATACATCATTGAAGAAGAAATTTAATTCGCTGACAAATCTGTCACTTTCTAATGAAATACTACAGTACCAACAATCCGAATCATAAAGTAGGTTTAAAAGAGGCCGTTATAAAGGGGCTTGCACCTGATCAAGGGCTTTACATGCCTGAAAAAATCCCGGTTTTCCCTGAGGAATTTTATACTACTTTACACACGCTTACATTTAAGAAAATTGGTTATAAGGTAATAGGTGCTTTGTTCTCAGAAGATTTATCTCCTGAGCAAATCAAAACCCTTGTAGACCATACCTTGGATTTTGATGCGCCGCTGGTGCCTGTAGAAAAGGATGTTTTTGCTCTTGAGCTATTTCATGGTCCTACATTGGCTTTTAAAGATTTTGGGGCGAGGTTCTGTTCCAAACTGATGAGCATGCTTCAAGATAAACATGGGATTAAGGTTTTGGTTGCAACCTCGGGAGATACTGGAAGTGCAGTAGCGAATGGCTTTTTGGGTGTAGAAGGTGTGGAAGTTGTAATCTTATATCCATCTGGAAAAGTAAGCGAACTTCAAGAGAAACAGTTTACTACCCTTGGTGAAAATATTCAGGCCATAGAGATAAATGGTGTATTTGATGATTGCCAGAAATTGGTGAAAGAAGCATTTTTGGATCCTGAATTAAACAGTAAATTGTTACTTACTTCAGCCAATTCAATTAATATTGCGCGATGGATTCCCCAGTGTTTGTATTATTTTTACGCTTATTCTAGACTGCCAAAAGTAAATAAAAAATTGGCATTCGCTGTTCCTAGTGGGAACTTTGGTAACCTTGCTGCAGGTATTCTGGCAGAAAGAATGGGCCTACCAATTGACATGTTCATCGCTGCCACCAATGTCAATAAAGTGGTTCCTGACTTTTTAAATGGATCCGCATTCCTAGCGAAACCTTCTAAGCAAACCATAAGTAATAGCATGGACGTTGGGAATCCAAGTAATTTTTTCCGATTGCTAGCTTTGTTCGGGGGGGATGAAGAGAAACTTAAAGAAAAAGTAAAAGGCTGTTACTATTCAGATGAAAGCACAAAGGATGCGATGATAGCAGTTAAAAAAGAAACAGGATATACAATGGACCCCCATGGGGCTGTGGCTTATCTGGGTTTAAAAGCTTTTATGGAAGAGGATCCTTCGGCCTACCAAGGCATATTTTTGGAAACAGCCCATCCAGGTAAATTTAGAAGTACAGTGGAAGAAGTGCTTGGAGAGAAATTAGTACTGCCGGAAAGGCTAGCTGCTTTTATGCAAGGAAACAAGCAAGTGGATACCATGGAAAACGATTACCTTCAGTTCAGAGAGTATTTGTTAAAGTAAATAATTGATCATTCGAAGTACTTTTGAATTGACCCTTTTTTACGCATATAAGGATACAAAGGAAGTGGGTTCGCATTTAAAACCTTCCCTTTTGCGGGAAGACTACGCCTTTTTTTCAACTTCCTGATTAATCCAAGTATACCCATTGAAGGGTTGCTGGAAAATAGTACAGCTGAGCCATTATCGCTCAAGCTAGACAGGAGTTTGTCATAGCTATTCATGTCGTATTGATAGCCCAAATGATGAATATTCTTTATAAAATTCAGGTTGCTCTTTAGTAGCTCCTGCTGTAGGTGGTTAGCAGGGGTGGCTGAGATAATTTGCTGTTTAAAGGTTTGCTCATCTGGTAAAGTACTAACCACCACTTCCTCCAGTTCAACAGATGAAGGTATAAGTGTGATCGTTACCATTTGGTCTGTATCACTTTCGCTTAGGAAGGTTTTTTTATTGTATCCAATATGTGAAATCTGGATAAGTGTTCCTTTTTTTACCCAAATTGAAAACGCACCTTTTTCATTACTTATCGTTTTGTTTTCAGACCAATATAGGTGTGCATTTGCTATGGGTAGCATGGTACTTGCGTCTAATAGCTTGCCCCGAAGTTCAAAATATTCATTTTGTGCCTTTTCGGAAATGGATGGGTTTGATGTGAAAAGCATGGAGACAAGGTAAATTATAGACATGACTAACTTTAGGTTATCAGGGAAAGATCTGATGAATATAGTGCTGTAAATTCAATGAAAACAGTAATTAACACTTGTTAACCTGTTTTTTAACAATATATAAGGTTGTACAAATTTGTTAATTGTGTTGATTGTTTGCTTTGTGTGATCACGACAGCTCTTTTTCTTAGTCCTCAGGATTATTTTTTATAGAATTACAATAGGCTAATTTAAATTTGTAATTTTAGGTACCGAATAAATTCATGAAAACAAACCTTTAAACCTGAATAAAACAGTTATGGCAAAGATATTTTTAACATTCGTACTAGCCATTTTTGGGGCTGGTATCCAAGCCCAAACCTGGGAAACGCTAGCTCCTCAGACGAGTTGTACAAACCGACATGAATGTTCCGGTGCAGCTGTCAACGGTAAATTTTATTTAATGGGTGGTAGGGGCGAAAAGCCTGTTGAAGTATTTGATCCTGTCAGTGGAAACTGGACAAAATTAGGAAATGCCCCTTTTGAAATGCACCATTTTCAAGCCGTAACCTATAAAAATAATATTTATGTGATAGGAGCATTCACCGGAGGGTATCCTCACGAAATCCCTGTTTCAAATGTTTATATATACAATCCTTTAAGAGATTCCTGGACGCAAAGCCATGAAATCCCAGAGGATAGAAGAAGAGGGGCTGCTGGGTTGGTAGTTCACAACGATAAATTTTACCTCTTGGGAGGTGCTCAAGATGGACATTGGGCAGACAATAGGGATTATTTAGATGAGTATGATCCTTTGACAGGTGAATGGAAAACACTGGCTTCTATGCCTAGGCTGAGGGATCATTTTCAAGCTGTAGTGGTCGATGATAAGTTGTATGCAGTTGGGGGCAGGCGTTCTTTTGCCAAAGAAGGACACGGTTTTGAGTTGACCTATCCAGAATTGGATGTTTATGATTTTAAGACGGATTCCTGGAATACATTATCAGAACATCCTCTACCTACTGAAAGGGCAGGCAGCACCACTGTTCCATACAAAGGAGGTTTCTTGGTCATAGGAGGTGAAAGTGATGTTCAAGTAAAAGCTCACAGTGAGGTAGAATACTACCATCCGGTAAAGGGGTGGAGTTTACTGAATCACTTAAACAGAGGGAGGCATGGATTTCCTGCTGTGTTTATCAAAGACGCCCTATACCTTGCAGCAGGTTGTGGTAATAGAGGAGGCAACCCTGAGTTGGATAGCATAGAAAAACTTGTCATTAAATAACTAGCGGTCTTTGTTGTTGTCAATAAGTACTCAAGATAAACCGGTCAATCTAAAATACGCCCAATGGTAAAAGGAACACATCAGGCATTACATGATGCCAGGAATGAAACTGTCAAAATCTTCATCAATGGTGTTTTTTTTGTTCGGGAGGAAGCGAAATTATCCGTCTTTGATAGTGGCTATTTAGTTGGCGATGGTGTTTGGGAGGCTTTCAGGGTACACAACGGAAAACTGATATTTATAGATCAGCACCTGGACCGACTGTGGCAATCTGCAAAAGTAATAGGAATTAAGCTTCCATTTTCTCGCGATGAGCTGATAGCCAATGTTTACAATACCCTTGAAATTAACGGCATGAAAGACCATATTCATGTTCGGGTCATGATTACCAGGGGTATTAAGAAAACACCTTCTCAAGACCCAAGACTCACCATTTCAGGACCAAATCTTGTGATCATTGCAGAATACAAACAAGCAGACGGAGAAAGCAAAGATCAAGGGATTAGTCTTTACACTAGTGCCATTCGAAGAGGATCTCCAGATTACCTTGATCCAAGGCTAAATTGCCACAGTAAGCTTCATGAGGTGCAAGCGTTGATTCAGGCCATTGAGGCAGGTGCCGATGAAGCACTTATGCTGGATATCAATGGATTTGTCTCTACCTGCAATGCAACGAACTTTTTTATGGTTAAAGGGGATGAAGTATGGACTTCAACAGGGGCCTACTGTATGAATGGAATTACCCGAGGAAATGTGATAAAAGTTTGTGCTCAAAATGGAATAGTTTGCCATCAAAAAAACTTCTCCTTATTTGATGTTTATGGTGCCGATGAAGCCTTTGTAACCGGGACTTTTGGTGGGCTCACGCCAGTGGTCAAAATAGATGGGAAACCTATAGGTTCAGGTGGAGGTTGTGGGCCTGTTACTGCCAATTTACGTCAATTGTACGAAAACCTTGTGGCGCAACAATTACAATAGTGATGGCAAAAGAGAATAATAAAAAGATTTTTCTGTGGTCAGGACCCCGAAATATATCCACCGCTTTAATGTACAGTTTTGCCCAGCGAAGCGATACTTTTGTAGTCGATGAACCGCTGTATGGACATTATCTTAGCCATTCCTCTGCCAAGCCATTTCACCCAGGTGCTGAAGAAATTCTCTCAAAAATGGAAACAGATGGAAAGAAGGTCGTTGAAGGAATGATAGGGCCACAGCAAAAACCTGTTGCTTTCTTTAAGAACATGAGTCACCATTTAATACAGCTTGACTGGCAATTCATGACGGCTGGAGCCAACATTATATTGACTAGGAATCCTGAAGAAATGCTGCTGTCATTTTCTAAAGTTATTGGCCAGCCAGGCATGGATGATGTAGGCTATGCCATGCAATGGAAGTTGATGGAATATTTACAAACCATGCAATTGCCTTTTGTGGTAATTGATGCCAAAAAGGTTTTACTTAATCCTGAAGGTCAGTTACGGAAATTATGTGATTTTTTAAGTCTCCCTTTTAAGGAAGATATGCTGAATTGGGATAAAGGCCCAATACCCGAAGATGGAGTTTGGGCAAAATACTGGTACAATAATGTCCATCTTTCGACTGGATTTCAGCGGTATGAAAAGAAAGAAATGGTCTTTCCTAAGCAATTACTTCCATTATTGCGTGAGTGCCAACCCATTTATGATAGACTGGTAAAGCATGCACTTTAGCATTTTCTGCTGCTTAATACATAGCGAATCCATTCGAAACAATGTATTTATTGAAGAGAGGATTAACCTTCTTATTTAACAATAAATCCTTCAACATTTTGATATTAGATGAATGTTTCCTGAGGTATTAATTATTTGATAATGGAATTTTTAGAACAAAGCATACTGGAGGAAGGTGTTTAAAAATTTGATTTTTTTAAGGGGAGTTGATTATGGATAATTTGGAGATTTATTTAAAAGATTCTTTAAAATACCGAAAAATAAACTGTGCTAAATAAGAATATTTTAGAAACGTTGGGTTGCTTTCTTGCTTTGTCGTGTATTAAAACATAATTTTGATACTTATTCCTTCCGCCTGGGATTTTGAGTGATAAATAAAATTCTCCGGGCTAGCATATCAATAGTTTATACAAATTAGGTACATCTTACAAAATTGAAATAAGTATACAAATGGAAAACGACCAGCCTGTAGAAGTAAATATTACGCCCAAGGGGTTAATCTATTTGCCAGAGACTGCAAAAGGGTTAAAATTTGTCTCAGAAAGTGAAGTTGAAACCTTGTTCTATACTCCTGACGATAGCCCTATTGAAAATCTTAATTATAAGTTTTTATTACCGGCATTAGATAAAATCAAGGGGCAAGATTATGATTATGTCCTAGGTTTCGACCCAGATCTTAGCAGAACAGTAATCGGCTACCCAAATGCTGAAGGTAGATTTTTGGTCTTTAATGCACATCAACAAGCTGCGATTTTCACCCACACGTTCTTGGCAGGGAATTCCTTCCCATCGATGGACGAAGAAAAGACCAAATTGGTGATTAAAGGTGTGGTCCTCTCACAGCAAATTGACAAAATAGTTACAAAAAACAATGGTGCCTATAAGGAATCGCATGCTGGTTATGAAGACTTGAAAGAAAGAATTCTAAGCATGGAAGAAGGATTTGAAGCTTACTTGGCTTTTGATGAGCGAAATCATGTTATCCTTGATCTTGAGAAAGAAAAAAACATTCAATTGCAGCTTTCATTGCTTGAAGAGTTGGTGAAAGATTTGAAAGGTAAAGAAAAAGGCCTTTACGATTTCCATGTTGATTTACAGATCAGGTATAAATTATATGGAGAGAAAACCTTCAATATCACCTCAGAAGGAGAAAATAAAAAAATCTTTGACAGGTTCCGAAACAAACCACCATCCGATGCCATGCATGAGGAGTTGGTAAGTGTTTCTGACTATAAAAAACAACTGTTTTTCAACAAGCTTACAGGACGAAAAAGCGAGCCAGAATTAAGACAAATGGACATGGTTCAGTTGGATTACAGCAGTGGTCTTAAGATTAGCGCTGAGCTTACAGAAGGGGGAACTAAACTCTTTTTGCACCTAAGTGACTATACAGATTGTTACAATAAAGATTCATTCGCATCTGCTAGAAAAGGAATCAATGACCGCCTTTTGAAAATAGTGGTTTCTTTAGGTAAGATGGTGATTGACGTTAATTAAATTCTAATTTTACCTATACTGGTAAAGTCTCCAACATATTCCAGTAATTTCTCTGGGGAAGCTTGGGAAATAGGGTTTAATCCATCCGGATTTAAGAATCGTCCTTAGGTATTTATATAGATAGAAAAAAAGAGCACAAAAGCTGAAGTATTACTAAGCTCTTGTGCTCTTTTTTGACCTATTCCTCAGTGTTTTCCTCTTTTTTAATTCTATCGTCCTCATCGTCAGGGTATTCATCTTTTCTCGGTGGGCGAGGGCCATCACCAGAAGTTCCTGGTGTAGATCGATTAGTACCTTTATCTACGTCATCTCTTTTTTTCCCAAATAAGAGATGGGTTGGTATGCTTGATATTAATGACTGGCTTAAATTCATGGTTTTGCTGTTAAGTTTAATAAATGATTTTGCTAAAATCATGCCATTTTATTGCGGATGTTCCGAAGAAAAAGATGGGGAACCTTCCACAGCCATCTTCAGTTAGGGTAAATTGTTTGTAATTCATTTGCTTTCCCAATTAATTATAGCCAAAAATGGGAAGGATTGATTATTAATGAATAATTTGAGGTTTCAAATGGAAGGGATGAAAATTAAAGCGAGGCATTGCCTCTTTTTAATAAATTGAGAGGATAGCAGCTATTTATTAAATAAAGCAAACAATTAAACAAAAAGCCACATCATTTATGGTAAATATTGAAGGACGCGAATTCAATTGGATGAACCCACCTCATGTCTGGTCAGAAGACAGTGGGAAGCTGCACTTAAAGACAGATGCAGAAACAGATTTCTGGAGAAAGACCCATTATGGTTTTATTAGTGAAAGCGGCCATTTTTTACATACTGTCCAATCTGGAGATTTTGAATTTTTACTACAATTTTCAGGGAAATATACAGACTTGTATGATCAGGCGGGGCTTATGCTTTTTCTAGACAAAGAGAACTGGATTAAAGCAGGGGTTGAATATGTAGAGGGCGTCCAGAATGCAAGTGCCGTCGTAACAAGAGATTGTTCCGACTGGTCCGTCGCAGCAATTGAGGGGATGCCTGAGACCTTTTATATCAAAGCCAAACGTGGCAAAGATTATGTAGAGGTGAGTTACAGTTTGGATGGTTCCTCCTTTCAGTTATTAAGACAAGCATATTTCACACCTTCACCTTCCCTACAAGTTGGCTTTATGGCTGCTTCGCCTAAAGGAGCAGGATTTGAGGTCAATTTTGATCATTTTAAGATAAAAGAAATCATCCAGGAATAGGCTATTTTACAGTCTTTGAGGAAGTTCCAATTAGGTGGTTTTGATGCGTATTTGTTCTTTCCAAAATATAATTGGCGATTTTTTCGCCTTGTTGCATCCCTACCTCTATGGCATCTCTGAAATGTATGCCGCCATATAATCTTGATATTGCCGCCTCACTTGATGCCTCGAGAAAAGAATCGAATGCTCGCTCCGGAAGGCCAAAGAACACCTCTGAAGTATCTATGAATTTAAAATTTTCCCCAAAATAGGAAGTCAGCAAAACGGCAGAGGTTTTTGATATCACACTATGTCCACTTGTATATTCAGGAAAAGGAGGTGTTTGAAGTATAGGGCGCCATGTATCGTCTATGAGCTGGTTGATAGCTGTTAGGGGTCTTATGCGGTCACTCCTATACTTCTCGTCCCAGCAGCTGATAAAGGCATCATGTAGTCCCATGGCTACCAGGGTGTGGATGTATAGGCTTTCCTCAAAGCCCAGTCCTGCTTTCTGACTTGCTATCCCAGTAATTCCCATCCAATGACCCCCTGGTGAAATTTTCTTAAGCCCTATGGCCATGTGTCCACTATAAGAGACATTAAAAGGGTTGCAGTCCCAAAAATTTGCGATAAGTTTTTGTTCCTCGGTCAATTGTGTAGTGACTTCATAAACTTCCGTCAATTGGGTAAAAAAAGAACTGTTTTTGTCTTCTGAATATTCAGCAGGTGCCGGTGGGCTGAAAGAAGGTAGGTTTTCCAAAAAGAAAGGGCGGATTGTACGCCAGTCCGGATCTATAGCCGCCAAGTAAGCGGGAGGGGTTGGATACCACTTGCCTTGTCCTTTAGTAGGGCTGTAGCGCTTGAGAGTACTAAGTTGTAGGTAACCGTCCTCTTTAGCATAATTCAATACTACTGTCGCAATATTTTCGGCATAAATGATGCTCCGTTTTATCTCTTTCTTTTTAATAAGCTTTTCTTTCGAATATTGACTTATCAGGGTTTCTTGAGCACTAGTTAGTTTTTTTCCAGAAGGCATTATGTTTTTGCCTACCTCTAGCATCGCATAAGTGCTCGCAAAGGCTAAATTTATATTTTCTTTTTCAAGTTTTAAAGTAGGTTCTAGGTTAGCAATTGGGCTTTGGAGGTGTTTGATTAGCGTGGCATTGTTAAGATTTTCAGTATCATGGTACACAAGATAGGCTGCCAGAAGAGAATAGCCATAAAACCTGGCAGCTCCAGGAGGGCTTGTGACGTCTGTGACCATGACATCTGTAATGGAAAAAAGATGTTCAATCATTTTGTCCCTAGCAAAAAAATCCTTTTCAGTAGTGGATATTTGCGCAAAAAGGGGGGTGGTTAATACTAGGAATAGAAAAGTTAGAATATATGGGTTTTTGCCTTTTGACATATTTGTTACAGTTGTGTTTTTAAATATATTCAAAAAATGAATAAAGCTCAACATCGAAAGGCCCAATAGGAGGATAAAAGCCACCTATGGATTTTAATTGATATGTTTTCCAAGTGTAGGTTGATCAACACCTTCCAATCAATGGGGATTTGCAATTCCCTCTAAGAAAGCAGATTGAAGGGTATTTGGATAAAGGTTACCAGGAAATAATTCTTTTATATCAGCCTAGCTTTAGCCTTTTTTAAACCAGTGGATTTGGAATATTTAAATTTTCTTCGCTGTTGATCAGGTACTTATTCTCCTCTACAAGGGATATGGCACCTAAAATAGCTGAATCATTTGTTGAGGAAACATAGATTTTTAAGTTTCCAGAAATAGGTAGGTAAGGAAATGCACCGATGACTTCCTGAACCCCTTTTTCAAAGTAGGGGAAGGCTTTTCTAATAGAGCCCCCAATCACAATGGCCTCGGGTGCAAAAGTTAATAATAAACGGTAAATTAGAGCCCCGATATGTTTTCCGAATTCGTAAAAGATAGCAATGGCCTCATCGTCCCCAGCGCTTGCTTTTATGGAGAGTTTTTTAGCACTTATTTTATACCTTTCTTTAAAAAATTTACTTCCACAATAGTCTTCAAAGGTACCGTCGAGGTATGGTATTGCTCCCCATTCTCCAGCCCCGCATAGCCTTCCTGTGTACAGGTGACCATTGGCAATTATTCCAGTTCCGATACCAGTTCCGAGCGTGATACCAATAACATGTTTGTGTATTTTGGCTTCTCCGAATTTATACTCTCCCAAGGCAAAGCAATTGGCATCATTATTAATGGCAACGGGAATTCCGAATCTTTCCTCTAAATATTCCTTAAGGTTAACATAGTCGAAAGAAGGGATATTGGCTAAATTATATATTATTCCATGAATGGGATCAACCAATCCGGGGATACCTATTCCAATGGCTTTTAGGTCGAAATGTTTGTATGCAGCAATCTGTTGAGAAATGGTTTCCAAGATTTCCTCTTTAGGAGCATTTGCAGGCGTTTTTACTTCTAAGCTTTCTATTAAGCCTCCATTGCTAAATAATCCTGAACTAATTTTTGTACCCCCTATATCCAATCCAAGAACCATATTGTTACCTTTCATTTTACTCCCAAATCCCAGGTTTACCCTGATTAATTTTAATGTATCCTGTCCAAATACTTGGATAGGACTTTTCAGGCGATCAGCCTGCCTGAGGCATATTGAAATATCAAGCACACCTGTGATGAATTTATCACAGGTGTACTTGATAAATATTTATTTAATTAAAGCATACCTTCCGTAGACTTCTCTAACTCTCTTGCCTCAATCAAGAAATCTTCAACTTCCATTTCTCTGAAAAAGATCAGGCCATGGCTTGATCTTACTTTGGCAGATTGATGCTGGTAGAAATAATTTTTACCTAGTAGAAGTTGAACATCACTAAGCTGGTCTACCCAAGTATTTTTGGCTAGCGTACTAAATTTCCCATTATGGGCGTAGCTTGGGAATGAAGCATTTACCTGGCTCATGTAACAGTTTGAGAACGAATCTTCCATTACTGACATGTCTCCTAAAGAAACAGGTACAATTACATTTGATTCAGCAGCATCAAATTTAAACCATACATTTCTGTAGCCTATTACCTTGAAATTACTCAAGTCTTCTTCCAAGCTCCACTGCCTTATAGCTTCTGCTGTTGCTTGTAATACTTTATAATGCGTATCAGGGCCACTGCCTTCAGGGTCTAATGTCAAACTAAGTTTCGTAGGCTTAATTTCTCTTAGCATATTTAGTATAGGTTCTACGTCCCTTTTCTTGTCCGGCTGCTCTGTGAAAATATCACCTGTGTAGAATCCTAGTCTGAGGTGGTGGACATTTTTTACCTGTACACCGAAATGGGCCCATACCAATTCTTCTTCAAACTCCCTGATCATTCCTTTCAAAGTTTGAATGTTCTTAGGGTTTTTTTCACCATCATAAGAATTCTTAAGAACGGTGATGATTTCATTAATTTGCTCCCTAAGCTGTAAGGTAGACTTGATACCGAAGGTGAAGACGATGGCTCTGACCAACCTATGGCAAAGTCCTCTCAGCCTTTCTTCAGCATTGTCAGAAGCGACATTTGTTAAATAATGATACACATCTTTGTCCATCTTTAACTTGTAGCCTGAGGAATAGAAATCTTCAAATTTAACCATTTGAATCCTTCCATTGTCCAGAAATTTTTTGGTGCTCCTAAGTGTCTCTATTACAAAAGTATTTGTTACAGCGGTGAATCCAGAGGTGAGGACTGCAAAATGGGCTTCATTGCTGTTTTCGTGTAGCTGTTTGGTAATTTGAGGCAATATTCCCAAAGAAATATCATCATGATGAGGTCCTGTATGAAGGAATACTTCATTTTTCTCCTCACTCATTCCCCTGTCTATTTTCTCACTAATACTTTTAATTACATTTTTTACAGTATGCTCGTTAAGTCCAGGGATTTGACTGGTGTATTTGTCCTCTTTGAGATCCTCAAGAGTGATTCTATGACCATACCGCTGTAGTTTCTTGCATAGGTCTAAAACCGCACGTTCTGTTTTTGTATCGTTCCATTCACCAGTAAAGTAATATTGGTCTGTACTGTCTGTTAATTTTGATGCAGCCCCTTTAGTGATAAAAAATCTTCCGTTTTTTAATTTCTGCAATACAGTGGCAGGGTACACATTGGTCATTGATAATTCCAATGATTGCTTCACTATTCCAGCCTTGGCTTCTCCTGCGGCTATGATAATGGCAACAGCATCCGGGTTATGGACAATTGTATCTAAGCCTATTGTAATGACTAGACGATTGGCAGATATTTCTATACCACCTAAATCACCTGCTGCTACAGCTTGAGTTTCAAAGTTTGTTTCTGTAAGTCTGGTGGTAGAAAAGATGTCAGAGCCACGTGTATTGAATGCAATATGGCCATCAGGACCTATTCCTCCTACGAAGAAACCAATTCCACCTTTTTCACGAATTTTCGCTTCATACTGTCCACACCATTGATCAATTAGATAGATAGAATCTTGCTGTAATTTTTCTTGTGGCGATTTATACTCTCTAAACCTTAAAGACAAATCAACTTTAGAATCAGGGAAGACCTCCTTGTAGCTTTTCCCTTCTGAAAGAATTATCTCATCACAATTGATAAGTAGTGCTTTTTTAGGGTCCAGACCAAAACCTTCAATATAAAACTTGTTTACATAATGATGGAAACTGTTGTTTTGCGAAGATGAAATCGGATAAAATTCATCTATTTGAACAAAATGAAGGCCTTTTAATACCGGCTTATTGCAATCAATTAAGCCATATTTTTTTCTAATTTCAAGTCCTTTCTTGTCCTCCCAGTTCTCCAGAAGAAATTTTGTCCATTTGATAAAATACTCAGGCGTTTTGCCAGTGGGCAAACTGATTACTCCTTCAGGGTTTGTAGAAACCCATTCTAAGAAGCGGCAGGCTGTAAGTAAGCCTAGCTTAGGGAAATTGTCAACCGCCAAGTAAGGAATTTTGGTGGTGATCTTTTCAATATCAGAATCTTTAAAAAAAGCCTCTTCAGTCTTCGAAAGTGGATAATTCGCTAACATATGCTTGTATCTAATTTGTTTAATCTATTGTGAATTTATGGTGTCCTCAAAAATATGCTCATTAACTATGGCGATGGCCCCTCTAAGCCCTACTTCCATACCTAATTGAGAAAGTTCTATTGAAGTTTTTTCTCTTAATTTGGCCATACTATAAATATTCAAAGCCTGCTGAATAGGTGTAGTGATGTATTGTTTGGCTTCTGCAATTGCTCCGCCTAAAATTATCAATTCGGGGTTTAACAACTGAATTAAAATGGCTATTCCCCTTCCTAAATCTAAACCCACATCAGATAAAATACTTATCGCCCTTTGATCTCCAGCAATCGCTGCCTCCACCACAGTGGATGGTTCAAGGTTCTCTCCTTTACCGTCAGCCAGCTTAGCAAGAATAGAGTCCTTGTCCAGTAGAATTGCTTCTTTGGCCAGTCTTACTACTGCACCACCTGAAGCTACAGATTCTAAACAGCCTCTTTTGCCACAAGTGCAACTTATTTCCTTTGCATCAAATAAAGGTGAATGGCTAAATTCACCAGCAAAACCAGAATAACCTCTATACAGTTTTTCATCTATAATGATTCCAAGACCGATACCCCAATCAACAAAGATGCCCATCACATTTTTATTGATTCCTTTATTGGCAAACTTAAACTCAGCAAGCGTTTTTGCCCTAGCGTCGTTTTCAATAAATACTTTTCGCCCAAATTTATCTTCCAATTGTTCCCTTAAGGTCTTTTTGCCAGACTTCAAGTAAGTATGATTTACCCCAGAAACACTGTCTACTAATCCTGGCATACTTATGCCAACGGCTATTACTTTTTCTTCAGGAATTCCTGATGAATTTATGATTTTCATTGAAAAATCATAAATGGCATCTAAAGTTTCTAATTCATTGTTAAGCGATAACTTAATACTGCTTATTTTGCTAACTTTTTCATTTTTAGTGTTATAAATGGCAGCCTTTGCTCCAAATCTATTCAAATCTATGCCCAAAATATAAAAGGAATCTGGTGCAAGTCCGTACAGGTCAGGTTTTCTTCCTCCCTGGGATTGGCCTCTCCCTTCTTTAATAATTATCTGCTCATCTAATAAGTCAGTCAATAAAAGATTAACTGTAGGTAAACTAATTCCCACTAATTGGCATATATTGCTCGCAGTATTATTGCCTAGAGTATATAACTCCTTAACAATTTTAAGTTTATTGATATAGTTCTTAATTTCAACTACACCTTCCTTCTTATCCAGTACTATTTTCGGGTCTATTAAATTCATGGGATAAAATTTGATGCAAAATAATAAAAATTTTAATTAATTAAGGCAACTTATTTAAAAAAATCTACATTTTCAAATAAGATCGTAATAATGTTAGCGGTTACTCTCTGTCAATATTTCTCAATATAAAGTGAGGAATAGACATTTAACCATTTTTTAATAGTTTTTTTGAAATTCAAATTATTTATAAATTAACTAAAGCCAAGCTATTTTTCGAAAAAAAATAATCATGTTTGTTTCCTTGCTTTATAATCCTGATTATGCAACAAGGTTCAGTTTTGCCTGAGAAGTTTCTTTTGAGGAAAATAATTCCCACCTATTGGCATTGCTGTATTCGATTTAGTTGCGAGTTAAAATAAGAAATAAAAAGTTGTATGAAAAGTAGAAGGAGTTTTATTCAAAAATCATTGCTCTCCTCCCTGATGCTTGCCCCATTTTCAAGGAAGGTAACAGGTATGGGTATTAGTAGCGAATCTTTCATTGAAAAGCCTATTTCTAAACCTCAGGTAATTTCAACATGGAACCATGGTATTGCTGCAAATGACAAGGCCTGGGAAATTTTATCTACCAATGGAAATATTCTGGATGCAGTAGAGGAAGGGGTGAAAGTGACAGAAATTGACAAAAGTGTATTTTCAGTAGGGCTTAATGGTATTCCAGATAGAGAAGGTATTGTAACTCTTGATGCTTCAATAATGAAAGGAGATGGTTCCTGTGGTGCTGTGGCTTTCGTAAGGCAAGTTAAACATCCCATAACGCTTGCTAGGAAAGTGATGGAGAAAACGCCTCATGTACTATTGGTGGGAGAAGGCGCTAGACAGTTTGCATTGCAAGAAGGAATGCCTCTTGAGGAAGAAGTGTTAAGCTTAAAAGCAAGAAAGGCTTATAACGAATGGAAAATTAAAGCAAAATATCAACCGATTATAAATGTTGAAAACCATGACACAATCGGAATGATTGGAATAGATGCTGCTGGTGAAATGGCCGGATCTTGTACCACAAGCGGGTTGGGGTATAAAATGCATGGAAGGGTTGGAGACAGCCCAATAATAGGGGCAGGCCTTTTCGTTGATGGAGAAGTTGGCGCTGCTACTGCTACGGGCTTGGGAGAGGATGTGATTCGTATATGCGGGGCATTTCTTATCGTAGAATTAATGCGACAAGGTAGAACACCGCAAGAGGCCTGTGAGGAAGCCGTGAAACGTGCGGTAGCGAAAAGTAAGGATGTGAACAATATCCAAATAGGCTTCTTGGCATTAAATAAGGAGGGAGCGTTCGGCGCATTCTCCATCCAACCTGGATTTAACTATGCTCATCACAATAGCAATAGGCAAGCGCTTGTTGATTCAAAAAGTTGGTTTTAACAATCACTGTTATGAATAAAAAAAATATTTTGCTAGAATCTCCAGTTTACACCTTAGAGGCAGCGATGCTTGCTGCTGAAAATGGTGCAGATCGCCTGGAACTTTGTTCGGATTTTGGGGAAGGGGGTACTACTCCAAGTTTAGGTTTATTTAAAGTAATAAAAAGGAAAGTCACAGTACCTGTGGTTGTGATGATCAGACCCAGGGGTGGAGATTTTGTCTATAGTAAATCAGAAATCGAGGTCATGAAAGAAGACATCAAGGCTTTTTTGGAGCACGGTGCCGATGGTTTTGTTTTTGGAATCTTGGATAAACAGGGTAAAATAAATTCTTCCGAATGTCAAAATTTAATCCAAGTTGCAGGTGGCAAGCCATGTACTTTCCACAGGGCTTTCGATCTTGTTCAAGATAAAGTCACTGCCTTAGAGGAGATTGTAGCGTTGGGCTTTAAAAGAATACTGACATCAGGTGGAGAAAATAGGGTAAAGGAAGGATTGCCTGTATTGCTTGAGTTACTCGATAAGGCAAATGATAGGATAATTATACTTCCTGGTGGTGGTTTGATGTTGAACGATATTTCCCATTTAAGTAAGGAAGGGAGGCTGAAAGAAATTCATGTTTCTTGTAAGAAATTTCGTCCATCTTCCATGAAGAATGCGAATGGACATTTAAAACTTTCTCAAGTGGAAGAAACCGAAGGAATGGTGCTGACGGTGGATACTGAATTAATGAAAGAGGTTGTAGGCTTTCTTAGAAAGCTTTAATCTAAAGAAATGACTGATGCTTTTTAAATTCTATTCGATTTTGGAGCAATTTAGTTTTCTGGCGCTAATTTTTATCGTAGTTGAAGGGTGATTTTTATTGCTAAATCCAGCTAAATATCAACTCAAATAATCTACTGAGCCATTATTTCCGCTCTGATAGATTTCTCTGAAATGTTTTATCTGGTTAAATAAAGCGTCATAAGCGGCCCAATTATCTTGTACTAGATAATTCACATAACCATTGTTTTATTTTATTACTTGGGTTTTTAAAGGGCTAATAATTTGTTTTTTTGGGATTTAAATGATATATTAAACCCTCAATAAACCCTATAAAAACATGGTAAAAAGTTTCCAGGGGGTAAGAATGGCCCCAACAAAAATCAGTGACCAGCCATTTTTGGTACAGGATTTCATGACAGCGAATTTAATTACTTTCAGGCCGGAGGATACCATAGATCATGTGATCACTGTTCTCACCAGAAAAAGAATTTCAGGTGCTCCGGTGGTGGATGCCGATGGGAGGTTAGTGGGTATGATTTCAGAGGGTGATTGTCTTAAAGAAATAATTAAAGGTCAATACACCAATACCCCTAAATTTCCTGCCGCTGTATCTGAGCACATGACAACGCAAGTATTTACTCTACCTCCTGACATTTCAATATTTGATGCTGCAGATAGGTTTTTGACGATGAAAATAAGAAGATTTCCAGTAGTCAAAGACGATAAAATTATAGGTCAAATAAGTGTTAGTGATATTGTAAGGGCCATGCCCAAGTTAAAGGCTTCTACTTGGTAGAAGAAGCAGCAGTTTTGGAATTGAAAATATAACCTAACATAAATTAAAATTAATTAACCCTTCCTGAGGCACTGATTGTCTCAAGTTACGGAAGGGTTATTGCTTTTATTAGAGCTAAATATATCCAACCAGAGAATAGACCACTATTCCCACCCATTCTTTTGTCAATTTGTGCCATACCATAATGCCTTCCAGCCCAGGCTGAACAATCGATTTAAAATTGGCATTTGGTTTTTTTCCATAAAAATCTACTGGAAAAGTATCAGGATGAAGGCCTACCTTGTTAAAGCATGCTTCCGCCCTTTTCATGTGAAAAGCCGATGTTATTAGTAAAAATTGGTTGGTCTGGCCCAAATCAATTTCACCTGATGTAATTATTTCTTCACTAAATAATGCGTTTTCATAGGTATTGACCGCCTTAGTTTCTACGATTATATCCCTTGCTTCTACACCTGCCCAAATCATAAAATCCCTTAAGGATTCTGCTTCTGAAAGTGGATGAACCGGATTAAAACCAAGTCCTCCAGAAATCAAAATTTTCTTAATTTTTCCCATCTTGTACAGTTGTACTGTATGTGTAGCCCTATCAGCACCTCGTGAAAAATAAGTACGGTCCTTGGGTAGTTTATCTATATGTGTAACCCCAGTAAGGACTACCCCTAATTGATAATTAGGCAAGGATGCAAAATCCTTCACCTCTGGTTCCCAATTGTAAATTATCAGATTGGACAAATAGGAATTTGAAAAAAACAGAAGCAATACTATACCAGCTAGCATTGTATTCTTTCCCCAAGATTTTTTCATAAAAAAATAGCCTAATACAATAAGAATCAGACAGATGTTAAAGGGCATTATTAAAAAACTGAATAGCTGAGAAATATAAAAAAACATTTTATTTTCGATTTGGGTATGAAAAAGGGAACTTCACCTAGATTTCAAACCCAAAAATATTCATTATTTAGCTATAGTCTGAAACTTTTCTTCATAACTTCACTTAGCACGAAATGGTAAAGTGTCAATTTTGTGTCATAAATTCCTTAAAAGATTGAGTTAAATGATCACAGAAACGCCCTTACAAATCTATAAATCATCCGCTGGGTCGGGTAAAACCTATACCCTTACTACCTCCTACCTCAAATTAGCCCTTGAATCTCCAATGGCATTTAAGCGAATTCTGGCAGTCACTTTTACCAATAAGGCAACACAGGAGATGAAGGACCGAATCATCAATGAGCTGAAAAGACTTAAAAATGGTGTGGATGAGTCTGAGACTATGGACAAAGAGCTTTTGGAAAAGTGGCAGCTAAAACCTAATGAGTTGTCTAAGAGGGCTGGAGAAGTCCTTTCGGCAATCCTTCATGATTTCGGATCTTTTTCTGTGAGCACCATTGATAGTTTTTTCCAGAAAGTAATCAGGGCCTTTGCAAGAGAAATTGACCTTCAAGCCAAATTTGATGTAGAAATGGATCTTGATGGTGTAATGGCGCGAATGGTGGATAGGTTAATGCTTCGTGTGGCAGATGATCCTGAACTGCATAAATGGATGGTTGAATTTTCCATAAGTAAGATTACCGAAGGCAAGTCATGGGATGTAAGAAAATCTGTAGAAGATCTTGGGAAGAAGATCTTTCTGGAGGATTTTAAAATGGTTCAAAAGGAGGTCAATGTGTTTTTAGAGAATCCTGAAACGTTTAAAACTTTCAAGAACTTTATTTTTGAACAAAAGCAAGTGATTATTGACAAAACCTTAGAGTTAAAGTCATCTGCTCAAACGATTAGGAATAAAAACGGACTGGTATGGGAAGATTTTTCTGGAGGAACCAGATCATTTAGTAAAAAATTTGACCAATTAGGGGATCATAATGAGCCTGTGCCTACACTCACTGGTCCTCAAGAAAAACTGTTGCTTGGTCCAGAGGGATGGTATACCAAAACAAGCAAGTCGAAAGCCGCAATTGAGTCAGCTTATTATGAAGGTCTAGGGGAGATAATGCATCAATTTGAACCAATGAAAAAGCATTGGAACACCTTGGATGCGATCTCTAAGAACCTGTACACTTTTGGCCTATTTGGTTACCTTCTTCGGGAATTGAAAGAACTGAAGGAGGAAGAAAACATGCTTTTGATTTCAGAAACCAATGACTTTCTTAAGTCAATTACCAGTGACAATGATGCTCCTTTTATATATGAAAAAGTAGGCAATCGCTATCAACATTTTCTGCTGGATGAGTTTCAGGATACCTCTGGTTTTCAGTGGGCCAGTTTCCGTCCTCTTTTGCTCAATACCCTATCGATGGGTAAAACCAATTTGGTAGTAGGAGACGTAAAACAATCTATCTATCGCTGGAGAGGTGGAGAAATGCGCTTGCTTATGGAGCAGGTAGAAATGGATCTCGGGCATTTTGGGCTCAATGTGAAAAAGTTGGATACCAATTTCCGGAGTCTACCCAATATTGTTGCTTTTAACAATACATTATTTTTAAAACTGTCTAAATTTTTAAGTGAGCACCTAAAGTCAACACTGGGAGATCCAACAATGGAAATGATAGAGCAGGCCTATGCTGATATCTTACAAAACGTTGCGCCTAAACAAAAAGCGAAAGGGATCAATGGAAAAGTGATGTTGAAGTTTGTAGAGACAGATAAAGAAACCAAATATGAGGATGAAATACTGAGGCTGTTGCCTGGTCAGGTAGAACGCTTATTGGATCAAGGCTATCAATTGAAAGACATCGCTATTCTTGTAAGAAAAAATGGGCAGGCCGCTCAGATTGCGGATGCTTTTATGGCTTATGCGGAGAACAATAAAGGCAACAATTACAGTTATGATGTACTTTCAGATGAAGCATTGTTCCTTACCCGGGCGACGGTAGTGAAATGTCTTTTGGCCGCATTGCAAATAGTAAATGATGCAGAAGATTCTCTTGCTGAAAAAACCTTTTGGATCCAATTGGCAAGGATTAGAAATCTAGCTTTTAACCATGTTTTATTTAAGCAAGATAGCCTGCCAGAAGCCCTCCAAGGATTAAAAGAAAAGCTTTTTAGCGAACTTCCAGCCTTTAGGAAGTTACCTTTAATGGATCTTCTAGAAGCTTTAATTGACCTCATAGGATTGAATGAGGGTAATGGTGAACTTGCTTATTTGTCTGGGTTTAAGGAAGCTGTATTTGATTTTATTGCCAAAAATAGGGCTGATCTCGGCGGGTTTCTCAATTGGTGGGAGCAGCAAGGCTACAAAAGGACCGTGAAAATTCCTGAAGAGTTTAATGCTATTCGCATTCAAACGATCCACAAATCCAAAGGGCTTCAGTACAAGGTTGTTCTATTACCTTATCTGGATTGGAAGTTATTTGATACAGGTAAAGAAAATATCATTTGGACAAAATACGATTGGGATGAAACGTTGCCCCCTGCTATTATTCCCCTCACGTTAAGGTCGCAACTTCATGATTCGGCTTTCTCAAAAGCTTATTTGGAGGAAAATCTCCTGCATCATCTTGACTCACTTAATATGCTATATGTAGCATTCACTAGGGCAGAGGAGGTTCTTCTAGGGATGGTCCCTTTTAATAAACCTAGCAACACCAGAAAATTGACTACTGTAGCAGATCTATTGCGAGAAATCATGAATTTCGAGGTTCAAGGAGAAGGATTATTGAACTTTGAGACCTTTTACAGCAGTGAAAAATTGGAATTTGAACTAGGAGATTGGCATCCAAACATAGCAAAACAAGCTGCTGATACTCCTGCCCAAGCAATGGTATGGAAATATAGACCATGGGAGAAATCCTTGAAGGTCAAGCAAGTATTTGGTGAATTTGAATCCTCTGATATCGTTTCTAAGAGAGAATTTGGCGTATTGGTGCACCGGATAATTGAAAAATCCCAAACCAAAACGGACTTCTTACTTGAGCTTCAAACGATGTATTTTGATGGAGCTGTAACCGATGAGGAAAAGAAATCCTTAGAAATCCAGTTTGATAAACTTTGCCAAGATGCCACATTTAATTCTTGGTTTGATGGTTCAGGAAAAGTCCTTACCGAGCAGGGGATTTTTCTTTCAGGAGGAGAATTTAAGCGACCAGATAGGATTATTTACTATCCGCATGGTATTGAAGTGGTCGATTTCAAAACAGGTGAAGAAAGACCAACTCATAAAAAACAAGTATTGAATTATGTAGCGCTGGTGAAAAGTATTGAAAAGATGAAGGTCGTCAGAGGGTTTATCTGTTATATCGAAAGTGGTTCAATAGTAAAAGTTGTTTAAATGGATGGGTTCTTAAAGCGCACTGCCGCAGATTTATTGCAGAGGGGGATTGACCTTAAAAATATTCAAGTAATACTGCCAAACAGAAGGGCTGGTTTATTCTTTACAAAGTACCTGGGACAGCTGATTACCCAGCCGACTTATATGCCCAAGGTCATAACCATTGAAGACTTTTTCTATGATATTGCCGGTAAGCGGCCTGCTGATAAGCTGACGTTAATTTATGAGTTATATAAAGTCTTTAAATCACTTTCTGGTAGTAACGAAAGTTTTGACCGGTTTTATTTTTGGGGAGAAATGATTCTTAGGGACTTTAATGATCTTGATCAATTTATGGTTAACCCTGAGAAATTATTCATTAACCTCAGAGAACAAAAAATATTGGAGAGCGATTGGAGTTTTCTTTCAACAACTCAAATTGAATTAATACAGGCATTTTGGGCTTCTTTCGAAAGCAGGGATAGGTTTCATCAAGAGAAGTTTCTGAAGTTTTGGGATGTTTTATTTCCATTGTACAATCAGTTTAACAGCTCACTTAAGACTTTAGGATTGGCTTATGGTGGTGGTATTTACCGTGAAGTGGCAGAAAGTTTGGAAAAAGAAGAGTCATCGGAAATTAGGCATGTTTTCGTTGGTTTTAATGCGTTTACTGGAGCTGAGGAGAGGCTTATTAAGCACTATGTCAAAAATTATGGTGCTGAAGTTTTTTGGGACATTGATCAATATTACCTGGACACACTAAACCAAGAGGCGGGTATGTTTTTTAGAGATTACAGGAAAGACAAGATACTAGGACCAACATTTCCTGATACGACTCCAAAACGCATCGACGAAAATAAAAGGAAGGTTCAAACCTATGCTGTACCATTAAAAATTAACCAGGCAAACATGGTAGGTGCAATCCTAGAGGCCATTCCTGAAATAGAACAAAATTGGGAAGAAACAGTAGTTATTTTACCTGACGAACAGCTTCTTTTTCCTGTATTAAATCTTTTGCCAGACAAAGTAAGTAAGGTGAATGTTACCATGGGATATCCAGTAAAGCATACCCCTGTTTTTACCTTTCTGGAGGCCGTTGTGGACCTGCAGAGATTCTTACGGGTTGTAAACGAGGAGGTATTGTTCTATCACAAACCCGTCAAAGAACTTTTGTCCACGGTCTATTTATATGATGCTGCTCCTGAATTTTCAAAAAACCTAATAGAGGATTTTGCACGGACTAATACTTTGTACATTTCCACCTCAACTTTAGAAGCTGGCGGCCCCTTGTTTGCAAAAGTTTTCCAGCAAATGACCACTGAAAACTTAATGGATAACATGTTAGGACTAATCCAAATGCTGGCAGGGCCACTAGAGGAGAATAGTATGGAAAGGACCTATCTTTACCAGTGTTTCAAGCAAATGAACAGGCTCAAGGCAATTGTTGAAAAAGAAATTAAGGAAGAAGTCAATATTACATTCCTTCTTAGAATCTTTCGGCAGGTCTTTGGTGAGATAAAACTTCCCTTTAAGGGGGAGCCACTTGAGGGGCTTCAATTAATGGGAGTACTAGAGTCTAGAAATTTGGATTTCAAAAGAGTTATCATCTGCAATATGAATGAAGGAAGTTTTCCTCCTTCGAGTTCTATGAATTCAATGATTCCTTTTAATCTCCGGAAAGCGTTTGGAATGCCCATGCAAGAGCAAAATGATGCAATTTATGCTTACACTTTTTATAGGCTTTTGCATGAAGCAGAGGACGTTCATTTGCTGTATACTACTGCTGGTAACCAAGGCCAGGTAAGTGAAAAAAGTCGTTATATTCATCAGCTTCAAATAGAAATGAATCGTGAGGGTATTCAAAAGGAGGATAGCATTACCCATATCCCGGTAAATCTGACAGCAACCAGGGCCATCACCATAGAAAAGAATAGCGCTATTATGTCTCATTTAATGAGGTATACCAAGCCTACAAGCGGGGACCGAAAGCCAGTATCCTTTTCACCGTCTGCATTAAATGTATGGCTAGATTGCAGACTTAAATTTTACCTTAATTATATAGCTGGGATAGAAATTCCAGAGGAGGTTCAGGAAGAAGTAGATCCGGCGATTTTTGGAAATCTTGTTCACTTGTCTCTCGAAAACCTTTACATGGGTTTTATAGAAAGGAAAAAGCGTAAAGTTGTATCGGAATCGGATATTGAAGGGCTAAAGGACTTCGTCTACCCAGCGGTTATGAATGCGATCAAACAACAGTATTTTCTGGAAGATAAAGGAAGCCAAAAACTAACAGGTCAATTGGTGATTGCAAGAGATGTATTGCAAAAATATTTGCAAGGAGTTTTGATAAAAGACAAAGAGTCAGCCCCCTTTGAAATTATTTCATTGGAAGCTGGGAGAAAATACAAAGCTTTTGTACCAATAAATACCAATGAGGGAATGGTTAATGTTGCACTTGGAGGCATCATAGATAGGGTGGATCGTATCGGTAACACAATCCGCTTAATTGACTATAAATCTGGCATGGATAATAAAAATTTTAAAAGCATTGAGAGTTTGTTTGACAGAGATGATTCCGAGAGGAACAAAGCTGCAATGCAAACTTTTTTCTATGGTTTATTGTATGAAGCCAATTTCCCTGATAATAAACACTTATTGAAACCAGCTTTGTTTAATTTACGTGAGATTTTCAAAGAAGATTTCAATCCTTATCTGCAGGAAACAATCGGGTATAGGAAAAAGGAGGAAGTGACAAACTACTCAGTGTACAGAGATGATTATGTTGGGCAGCTTAAAAAAACCTTGGAAGAAATATTTGATAAAGACCAAGCTTTTGATCAAACCACTGACATAAAAAAATGTCAGTATTGTCCTTTCACGAATATCTGTTCACGATGATCGGTAATTTATGAAAAATGGTCTTATTTGATTTTGTTATTATTTAGAAAAATTACTCTTAAAGGGGTAAAATCTGTCTTTTTCCTTATTTTTGCGAAAGAACGCATCTATCAATGCAAGGTATGGCTGCTTCGAAGAGGTGTTTGCATTTAATAGGATTTACAAGAAGTTTTAATTCTATTACTGGCGTTTAATCTGTAAAAAGAAATAAAAAAAATTATTTTTCTGATTTACGCCAAAGATTGGCAAGATTTTTTCTGTAATGTAACCTAATAAATCAAGTTATTGGTTTTTTTATTAAAAACGACCCAATTAAAAATTTGCTTGAGTTATCTTTCTGAAAATTAAGGAACATCCAATCCAATATTGCGGTTTAATTGTAGGAATAATTTAAAATAAATTAGAAAATCAAATATTTTAGCATGGGAAAATAGGATTCAAATTTGAATAGGAACTTTCAATTGTTTTGCCCAATAGTGTTTTCCGATTTTTGGGAAAATGAATTTATTATTGAAAAATTCCAATATTGCCTATTTTAAATTAACCCAATTTGAACTTCAATTTCCTTTATTTTTATAAGTTATCATTGTGTTTAAAATGTAAAAAAAATATTCTTGATTTGAAATTATTGAGAGGTACAACGAATTAAATTTCAAGGGAATAAGAAATTAAAAGAACACAAATGTTAGAAAATCAGTTATAGGTGGAGCAAGACAAGATGACAATAGTATTTGTTGATGATGATAAAGTACAGCACATGATCAACAGGCGAATTTTAGAAAAAATGAATAGGGGCTTTAAAATGGTTTTTTTTGAAGATCCCTATGATGCATTAGAATGGTTAAGTATCAATTCCACAGATGTAATTCTTTTGGATATAAATATGCCCAAAATGGATGGGTGGGACTTTTTAAAGCGGATGGAAGACCAAGGCATTAATGGAGATGTTAAAATGCTTACTGCATCTATTGATCCAAATGATTTGGATAAAAGCAAAGAATTTAAGCAGATTAGTGGGTTCTTAATTAAACCAATACAAGAACAAAATTTTATGGAACTTTTGACCGATTAAAATTATTGGTTGATTTTGGAAGTCCTTTTAAGCATTTGAATTAAATTTATTAACAATATGGCTGAAAACCTCAAAGGAAATGAAAAAGTGTTTAGTACAAGAATAGATAAATTTTTTGTTGGATTAGAAAGAGCGTTTAATTTTCTAAAGAAATTCTTTGTTGAGGTATGGTTGCCACCTTACGAGTTTAAGGAAGTTATTCGTCAATGTTACCGTATCGGTTATAATTCCTTGCCATTGATTTCTCTGACAGGCTTTATCGTTGGGATAGTTTTCACCAATCAGTCCAGGCCATCACTGTCTGAGTTTGGTGCCACCTCATGGTTACCTGCCTTGATTTCAATTGCTGTTGTTAGGGCCATGGGACCTTTGGTTACAGCTCTTATAGCAGCAGGTAAGGTAGGTTCTAGCATTGGAGCAGAAATTGGGTCTATGAAGGTTACAGAGCAAATAGATGCTATGGAAGTTTCTGCTACTAACCCTTTTAAATTTCTTGTCGTTACCAGGGTTTTGGCAAGTACATTTATGATCCCGGTTTTAGTGCTTTATACCGATTTTTTAGCCCTCATGGGAGCATTTTTAAATGTGAATGTGAATGAGAAGGTTAGTATTAGCACATTCTTTGTACAGGTTTTTGACTCTATCTCATTTCTAGACATTTCATCCTCAATGGTGAAATCGCTGGTATTCGGATTTACTATTGGTATTGTGGGTTGCTACAAAGGGTACAATTCAACCAAAGGAACAGAGGGAGTTGGCAAAGCAGCAAATTCAGCTGTAGTTATGGCCATGTTTTTAATATTTATTGAAGAATTGTTGTCCTTACAGATCACCAATTTCTTTAGGCAGTTATAATATGAAAGATACAGTAATTGAAATAAAAAACCTCTCCAAGTCTTTTGGAGACATGCACGTACTTAAAAATGTCAATTTAGACCTGTACCGTGGTGAAAATTTGGTTGTTTTAGGTAAATCTGGAAGTGGTAAATCAGTTTTGATTAAGATAATGGTTGGTTTACTGACGCAAGACAGTGGTTCAGCCATTGTTTTGGGGCAAGAGGTGAGCCAATTAAAATCGAAAAGGCTCAACGAATTGAGACTGAAAATCGGGTTTTCCTTTCAGGCAAGTGCTTTGTACGACAGTATGACTGTGAGGGAGAATTTGGAGTTTCCACTGGTAAGGAATGTAAAAAACCTCAGCAAAACAGACAAAGATAAATTAGTGGAGGAAGTATTAGAAGGAGTCGGGCTTATCCAAGCCATAAATCAAATGCCTTCGGAATTATCAGGAGGGCAAAGAAAAAGGATAGGGATAGCCAGAACACTTATTCTTAAACCTGCCATTATGCTTTACGATGAACCAACTGCTGGCTTGGATCCGATTACCTGTATGGATATAAACAATCTGATAAATCAGGTTAATGAAGAATATAAAACTACCTCAATCATTATCACTCATGATTTGACATGTGCCAAGGTAACAGGAGACAGAATGGCTGTGCTTTTGGATGGGCATTTTGGTAACACAGGTAAATTTGAAGAGGTATTTGAACATGCCGTTGATGGCAGAGTAAAATCATTTTATGACTATAATTTCATCGAACAATGAGAAATGATAATAAAAGATCTGTAACAGTTGGCATATTTGTGCTAGTTGGGATCGCAATACTGATTGTAGGCATCCTTACCCTTGGAGCACAACAGAAAGCTTTCGTCAAAAGTATCAGGGTCACCTCGGTTTTTGATGATGTGGGAGGTTTACAAACTGGGAATAATGTTTGGTTCTCTGGCGTGAAAATTGGAACAGTAAAGAAAATTAATTTTTATGGAGATTCTCAAGTGGAAATTGAAATGAATATTGAATCTTCCTCTAAGGATTACATAAAGAAGAATTCCAAAGCTACCATTAGCTCTGATGGGCTTATTGGTAATAAAATCATCGTGATATATGGTGGAACAGGTCAAGGACCGTCTATCGAAGACGGTGACAAACTTACCGCTGAGATGCCCTTGGATACGGACAAAATGATGGAAACATTGCAAGTAAACAATAATAACCTCGTATCCATTACGGAGGACTTGAAGATTCTCACGCATAAAATTTCCAGCGGAGAAGGTATAGTTGGGGCTGTTTTGACAGACAGCATGCTGGTTAAAAACTTTAAGTCAATCATGGTAAACTTGGAAAGAACCGCTGTGAATAGCAATAGAATGACTGCTGAGTTGTCTAAATTCTCTAATGAGCTTAACCAAAAGGGAGGATTAGTTGACAATATGTTGAACGACACAACATTGTTTGCGAGTTTAAAAACTACTGCGAAAAGTCTCGAAAATACTTCGGCTGAAGCCAGTGATGCGGCTCAAAATTTCAGTAAAGTCAGCGAAAATCTAAATCAATCAGACAATGCCATCGGTATGCTTTTAAATGATGAGGCATTTGCAAACTACTTGAAAAGTACGATGAGTAGTTTGGATACAGGTGCTGTGCGAATGAACGAAACACTCGAGGCTTTGAGATACCATTGGTTCTTTAGGAGGTCTTTTAGAAAAAGTGATGAAGCACAGGCTGAATCAGAAAAATAATAGCATTTAAAAAAGCGGAACTTGTTTCCGCTTTTTTTATGGCCCCATAATTGATTGGAATACCTTATATTGCTATATTAGATTATATTTAAAATTCGCAATTAATATCCCTTTTATTAATAAACCTACTTATTTTATGACAAAAGATCCGTATAAAATCATAAAGAAACTTCCATCAGCTCAAGGTGATCTTAATTACTGGAGTTTGGAGGAATTACAGAAGCAAGGATATCAAATAAATAAACTCCCTTTTTCGATCAGGGTACTTTTAGAGAATACGCTGAGAAATTTTGATGATTTTGCGATTACAAAAGAAAACATTAAAACACTGCTCAATTGGAAACCGGAGCCTTCAGAAAAAGATATTCCATACAAACCAGCAAGGGTTTTAATGCAGGATTTTACAGGGGTACCTGCGGTGGTAGATATAGCATCTCTTCGCTCTGAAGCTGTTAGAAAAGGTAAAAATCCAGAAAAAATCAACCCTTTAATCCCCGTTGATTTAGTAGTGGATCATTCCGTACAAGTAGATTATTTTGGGACGGAATACGCTTACAAAAAAAATGTAGACGTAGAGTACAAAAGAAATGGTGAACGTTACGAATTTTTAAAGTGGGCTCAAAAATCGTTTGATAACTTCTCTGTAGTTCCTCCGGGAATGGGGATATGCCATCAAGTTAATTTAGAATACCTTGCCCAGGGAGTAATTGCAAGGGATGGAAATGTTTTTCCCGATACTTTGGTAGGAACAGATTCTCATACGCCTATGGTAAATGGGATCGGTGTAGTTGGTTGGGGTGTAGGAGGGATCGAAGCAGAAGCTGCCATATTGGGTCAGCCTATCTACTTCATAATGCCTGAGGTGGTTGGTTTAAGGCTTACTGGCACTTTGCCAATGGGTACTACTGCTACAGATATGGTTTTGACCATTACGGAGCTTCTGAGAAGGCAGAGTGTAGTGGGTAAATTTGTTGAGGTCTTTGGTCCGGGTCTAGATGGTTTATCCGTTCCAGACAGGGCGACCATTTCTAATATGTCTCCAGAGTTTGGTTGTACGGTTACTTATTTTCCTATAGATGATCGGACCCTCGATTATATGGGTAGGACCAATAGGGCTCCCGAGCAAATCAAACTTGTGGAAAATTACGCCAAAGCAAATATGCTTTGGAGAGAAAAAGAGGACGAAATCGATTATTCCTCGGTTGTAGAATTAGACCTTAGTACTGTTGAGCCTACTGTTTCAGGGCCAAAAAGACCACAGGATAAGATTCTTTTGAGAGAGTTTAAAAATAAATTTGGTTCCTTACTTAAGGAGGTCCATGGAAGAGAATACATCCCCATTGAAAAAAGAGAAGTAGGTAGATGGCTTGATGAAGGTGGAGGGAATCAGCCGGTGGAAAGTGGAAAAAAACAGCTAGATCGGGATCTTGAGATAGAAACAAAAGTAAAAAATGGTCTTAAAACCGTAGCTGTAAAATTGAATAATGAAGAGTTCGCACTTTATGATGGTTCGGTCGTTATTGCAGCCATTACTTCCTGTACGAATACTTCAAACCCAAGCGTAATGATAGGGGCAGGCCTTATTGCCCGGAAGGCGAGAGAAAGAGGTATAGATGTTAAGCCCTGGGTAAAGACATCTTTGGCTCCAGGCTCCAAGGTAGTGACGGACTATCTCCAACATGCTGGATTGCTAGAGGATTTAGAAGCCCTGCGCTTCCATGTGGTGGGTTATGGTTGCACAAGTTGTATAGGTAATTCAGGTCCTTTGCCATCCCATATCGCCAAAGCGGTTGAAGAAAATGACCTTATCGTAGCATCAGTATTGTCTGGTAACAGGAATTTTGAAGCAAGAGTACATCCCCAGGTGAAAATGAATTACTTAATGTCACCTATGCTAGTGGTTGCTTTTGCACTTGCTGGTAGGGTGGACGTTGATTTAAATAATGAGCCACTAGGGTATGACCCTAACCTGGAACCGGTTTATTTAAAAGATTTGTGGCCCACCAATGAGGAGATTTTCGAGGTGGCTAACCAGGTACTTTCTCCAGGTGATTATAAAAAAAGTTACGGGGAGATTTTTGAAGGAAATGATCAGTGGCGGGCTTTAAAGGCTCCTGAGGATAAAGTGTACCAATGGTCGGATAATTCTAGTTACATTAAAGAAGCACCGTTTTTTAATGGGATCTCCGAGCAAGTAGATAATCCTAGCGAAATCATTAATGCTCGCGTTTTGCTAAAACTTGGTGACTCAATCACGACAGACCATATTTCGCCAGCGGGTTCTTTTTCTGCCAAATCACCAGCGGGTAAATATTTGCTTGATAAAGGAGTGGAGCAGGTAATGTTTAACTCCTACGGGTCCAGAAGGGGCAATGACGAAGTAATGGTAAGAGGAACATTTGCCAATGTAAGAATTAAGAATCAATTGGCCACACAAGAGGGCGGGTATACTACCCATATGCCTTCCGGAGAAGAAATGACTGTGTTTGATGCCTCGCGTAAATACATCGGCGACAGCGTCCCTTTATTGGTCCTAGCGGGTAAAGAATACGGAAGTGGGTCTTCAAGGGATTGGGCTGCAAAAGGAACCACCCTGTTGGGGATTAAAGGAGTGATTGCCGAAAGTTATGAAAGGATACACAGGTCGAATCTTGTAGGTATGGGAGTTCTGCCTATGCAATTTTCGGAAGGGCAATCTGCCGCTTCATTGGGGCTTACTGGTAAAGAGCAAATTTCTATCGAAGGAATTGAGGAAGGCTTATCTCCTTTGAAGGTTTTGAAAGCCAAAGCTAAAACTGAAGATGGGAGCGAAATAAACTTTGAAGTTATTGCCCGTCTTGATTCTTTAATTGAAATTGAATACTATAAAAATGGAGGGATTCTTCATTATGTGCTTAGGCAATTTCTAAAAGCCTAAAACCTATAAACAAAAAAGGCCAGCGCAGAATTCAAGAATATTGAAAGCGTTGGCCTTTTTAAAAGCATAAAAAAAAGCCTGTTTAAAAAAACAGGCTTTTTTTTGGTGATCCCGCTGGGGTTCGAACCCAGGACCCTAACATTAAAAGTGTTATGCTCTACCAGCTGAGCTACAGAATCGGTAATTAACTCAAAAGTAACTTTTTACCCTTGATACTTTTGAAAATTTTAACATTGTGATCCTGTCAGGACTCGAACCTGAAACCTACTGCTTAGAAGGCAGTTGCTCTATCCAGTTGAGCTACAGGACCTTTTTTTGTTAAAAAGAAACAGGCTTTTCAGCCCGTTTCTCTGTGCTTTTTCAAAAGCTTGTGCAAATGTAAGGTAGTTTTTTCTAATTGCAAACAGTTATTCAAAAATACTTTTCTTTTCTTCAAAATGATTGGTGATCTTTGTAAAAAAAAACGCCCATGGTTCCGGAGCATCTGACGCCCATCGATGATTTTTATATTAAAACATTAAGTGAGATCACACTTAAAAAAGTGCTTTTCTGCAAGCCTGATACTCCAGTCTTCAGGGCAGCTCAAATCATGAGGGATGAGAAATCCAGCTGTTTGTTTGTGGGGAATAACTTAGAGGACATTCATGGAGTAATCACTGACATAACATTGCGTGACAATGTGATGGCAGTAGAAGGATCTTTAGAAAGTCCGATAAAAGAGATCATGGATACCAAATTGGTTTCCATCTCTAAAGATGCATTGGTATATGAAGCGCTATTGCTTATGTTCAGGACCAAAACCCGTTATTTACTGGTAGAAGATGCGGGACATTTTGTAGGGGTTACAAGTAGAAACAAAATATTAACTGTTCAGTCACTTTCGCCTTTCGTGTTTATTCAGTCCGTTAAACAAGCACTTGACGAAGCGGAATTAAAATTAAAATGGGAACAGGTACCTGGCATGGTGGAGCAGATGATCCAAAGGGGAGTAAGATCTGAGATCATAAACCAAGTTATCTCAGCGATAGCTGATATCATTGCCTTGAGGGTAATTGAGCAAGTCATAAAGAAAAAGGGAGAGCCACCTGCCCGCTTTGTTTTCTTTGTATTGGGGAGTGAAGGAAGAAAAGAACAAACCCTCAAAACGGACCAAGACAATGCCATCATTTATGAGGACAAAGCCAATGAGCAAAGGGAATTGGTGCGAAATTATTTTCTTGATTTTGCTAACACGGTTTCGGATCACTTGAATGAGATAGGATTTGATTATTGTAAGGGTGGATTCATGGCCAGCAATTCTAAATGGACCCATTCTTTGTCTCACTGGAAGAAAAATTATGAGACCTGGTTTCAGGAATCATCCATGGAAACTGTTTTGAGTTATGGTACTTTCTTTGATTGTAGGGCCATTTATGGTGATTTTTCTTTATTGGATAACTTGAAATCTTTTATGGACGAGCAATTACATTTTCCCCTTGAAAGGTTTTTCTTTAATATGGCCCAAAATGCACTTCAATATGATACACAGTTGACCTGGTTAAAGAACATTAAAACTTTTAAAGTAGATCAGGAGGAGGTGTTTGACATAAAGCGTGCAATGACGCCAATGGTAAATGCCATGAGACTTTATGCTTTAGCGAATAGGGTTTTTGAAACCAATACTGGAAAAAGGTTACAAATTTTAACTGAGCTTAAAGTTTTTAGCCCTAGAGAATCCAAAGAGTTGTACCAAGCCTATTATTACCTAATGGGGCTTCGCTTGGAAAAGCAGGCAGGAGCAATTATATATGAAGGAAATCCTCCCTTAAACTACATAAAAATAAGTCAACTTACCCAAGTTCAGCTGGTTACAATTAAAGAAATATTTAAAGTAATCAGGGACCTTCAACTAAAACTCAAAATAAAATTCACTAAGTCTTTTTAATTGGGTAATACCCTCCCTTTTTTAAGTAAGTAATTTTACATTCTATGAAATGAGTATTGCTTATTCCTTTCCGGTGAAAAAAACGATTAATTACCTTAGATTGAAGGGGTTTTAGTTTTTGAAAGGCCTAAATACTTTGCAAGTTTTGGCATGAAATACAAGATTTTTATCCTGTGGATTACATGGTTTTAAAAAAGTCATTCTAATGCTGCAGTTGAGATGGAATTATAATAATCAAAGTTAAGAAAGCTTATTTAGCTAAACATTTTGCCAATTGGGTCGTTCCTAGGGGTATCACATTTTTATGGAAAACAAAAACCATTCATTCGGTCAAGCCCCAATAGGTAAGTTATTACTTCAACAAGCACTCCCGGCAGCAGTAGGGATATTGGTTTTGTCTATTTACGGAATCGTAGATACTATTTTTGTGGGGCGATTTGTTAGTTCTCTAGGGATCGCTACTGTAACGGTGGTATTACCCATCTCTTTTCTAATCGCCAGCATAGGAATGTCTATAGGGGTAGGAGGAGCTTCTATTATTTCTCGGGCCTTTGGAGATGCGGATGATGAAAGAGCGTACCATACTTTTGGTAATCAAATCGGCATGACGCTTACTTTGGCACTCTTTTTTGTTGCCATTGGCTATGTTTTTTCTGAGGAAATACTGAAGTTATTTGGAGGTAAAGGGGATGTACTTGAACCGGCTAAAGACTACTTCAATATTATTTTAATTGGAATACCTTTTATGGCTTGGGCCATGATGTGTAACAATGTGATACGGGCGGAAGGCTATCCTAAAGTGGCCATGTATACGTTAATCGTTCCTGCTGTTTTTAATATTATATTGGATCCCATTCTAATCGTATGGTTTGACATGGGCTTAGAAGGGGCAGCTTGGGCCACTACAATCTCTTATATGGCCAGCGCTGGCTATTCTCTATGGTTTTTTATTTTTGGAAAGTCTTCCATGAAAATGAGTATTGGCAGGATCAAACCGAACTTAAAAATTACTAATGAGATTGCTTCCCTTGGTGCTGTTACATTTGCCAGACAGGGTACAGTTAGTGTCTTAGCAATAGTATTAAACAATGAGCTTTTCAAATATGGTGGGGAAATGGGACTGTCTATGTATGGGGTGATTAGTAGGGTGATGATGTTTGCTAATTTTCCTGTTTTGGGTATTACCCAAGGTTTTGTCCCTATAGCAGGCTATAACCACGGTGCTAAACTGCAAAATAGAGTGCACGCGACCATTAGATTGGCCCTTAGGTCATCTACACTTGTGGCTTTTATGATATTTATTCTGATTTTGATCTTTACGGGGCCTTTGGTTTCTGTTTTTACAGCGGATCAAAATTTAATTAGGGCTAGCATACCAGCCATGCGAAAATCCTTTTTAGCCACCCCATTGCTTGCCTTTAGCTTGATAGGGAGCGCCTATTTTCAAGCTGTAGGCAAGGCAAAACCCGCCTTGTTGTTGGCACTAAGCAAACAAGGCATATTCCTTATCCCACTGGTGATAATAATGCCAGCCTTTTTTGGACTAGAAGGTATTTGGTACTCATTTCCTTTAGCCGATACTGGAGCAGCAATCATCTCTTATTTCTATCTAAAAAAAGAAACCAAAGCGCTATAGAATTATTTGGCTGTTTTATGCAAAAAAGAAGCCAACACGGGGTAGTGATCCGAAAGGATGTCAGGGGTCCCTTGGTTCAGTATTTTAGCCTCTAGTAGGGCGGATTCTAGATTTGAACTTACTAAAATATAATCTATTCTGTTCCTGTATTTTTCAAAATCCGACTTAGAGATGTCTTGTCCTACCATTGGTGTTGGAAATGTTTTTTTCTCCCCAGCAGCAATTTTTTTCTGAATGGTGTCGATCAATGGGAGGGAAAGAAATCTTGAAATCACACTGTAATCTATTGTACCATCTCTTAACGTTTGGTATGCATTTGGTCCATTCTGAACCCTTCTTAAACTGTCTGAAAGCTGATTTCTTTTTAAGGAAAAAGGGTTTTCATTGTCGAATTTCCAATCAAAAGGGGAGTGGGAATTAAAGTCTCCGAGAATCATCAATTGTTTATTAGGAGTATTCAAAATGGCTTTTTCAGCATATTCGCAGATCATTTCAGCCTCTCTCCTTCTAAATTCCCAGTCATGTGGGCTTAAGTGGACTGCGATAAAATCAATTCCAAAAGTTTCTGCATGTAGCATTCCATGCCAAAGTCCACCTTGCATTTTTGTTTTTAAATGGATGGGTTCTTTTGAGGTAATGCCTATTGGGTAGCCATGTTCTTTTAGCAATACAGAATAGCCATGACCAAATTCATTTGCCCATATTTTTAAATCTTCAGCTGTAAAATCGTTGAGTTCTTGAAAACCAATAACATCTGGATTTACTTCTTTTAGCCATGCTGTCATTTTTTGTTTTCTCTCGAGGTCATTGCCCCAGTCAAAACCATTCCAGATATTGTAACTAAGGACTTTAAGCGTGTCAGATTGTGCGAAAAGCGAATGAGATAATAGGCAGAAAAATAATAAAGGGAGTAGCTTGAATATATTTTTGTGCATCTGAACTATATTTTTGTTATGAATTAAAAGCTTATTTTTTTAGAGAAAAGACTAATATTCAGGATGGAATTCAGGTTTAAATGGCGTTTTAAATTTAAGTAAAAAAACCATTTAATTTCCAATATCCAAATTTCCTATTTTAGCTTTCAATTTTGAGTTTTAAAGTTCTTTTTCTAGTATGGGTTTCAATTAGTAAAAATCAAGGTCAAAGTAATACGGATTAGCCATCCAATGGAAAACAAGCTATCACTTTATTTGGTAAAATATTTTTCTCTTAGATTCATAAAGTAGACATTTTTGTTTAGTAATTTGTGGACTTTTATAAATAACAATGTATTGCTGGCAAATTATGATTTTATATAGCACATATATATGATGGCAAGCTTTAAAATTACATTAATCTATGTTTTAGCAGGGATTATCTGGATTGTTTGGAGCAATGAATTTGCTGAATACTTTTTTGCTAATTATTCTAAGGATTCCATCGATTTTATTAAGTCCATAGATGGTGTAGTGTTTGTATTGATTACGGGGGCCTTGCTGTATTTTCTGATCCAAAGACAATACAAATACTTGGGAGATAAGGTACAGGAGCTTGAAAAAGTCAATCAAACCCTCGAAGAAGAGCGTGTACAATCTGACAATGCCAAAAAACAATTGGACCAATTTATTCTAGTTGCTTCATTTGATTTAGCTGATCCTGTCAGACAAAGCCATGGGTTTTTAGAGCTTTTTATTCGAAAAAATAAAGATAAGTTGCCCCAAAACTCCATAGACTTTCTGCAACTCACTTTGGATAATTTCTTGAAGATTAAGGCAGTTTTAAGTGACCTTGTGACATTTTCCCAACTCTCTGAAAATCCTCACAAACAGGAATTGGTAAACATGGAAGAGGTTTTTGAAAAAGTTGTTCACCTAAATTCCAAAAAGATAAAGGAAGGAAGTCTGGAATTAAAAATTGAACCATTACTTGAGGTGATGGGGGATTTCAAGCAGCTTATACAATTGTTTGACCAATTGATAGCTAACGCCATCAAGTTTAAAGACGCTACAAGACCTTTGAATATTGAAATATCTTCTACAGTATCGGATGAGTTTTGTACCTTAGAGGTGAAAGATAATGGCCGCGGAATACCCCCTGAAAATCTTGAAAGTGTTTTTTATATCCTCAAACGGTATGATTATGGATTTGTTAAACGCGGATCTGGCATGGGGCTGGCTATCTGCAAAAAGATAGTGGAGGGCTCAGGTGGGAAAATATGGGTTGAGTCTACATTGGGATCGGGTAGTGTGTTTTATGTGCAGCTGAAAAAGAAATAGTGTCTAGGTTTTTACAGCATTAAACTTACTTGTGTATTTGCATTATTTCACCAACATTTTTACTTCAAACCCAATTTTTATCTTTAAAGTCATTGCATTTCCTTGATATTAAAATTAATTTGTATTCTTATAAATAAAATGACAAAATTTATAAATATTCAATTGCCCTGTGTAAGGAGATAAAAAAAATGTACTTTTGATTTTGGTCCTAGAAAGGGTTTTTTCTAAATCAGAGGCTTTGCTTCAGGTTTGCTTTATTGATTTTTCTAAAGTGACCCATTAATTTTAGATATGGATAGGTTAAATATACTTTTGGTTGAAGACAATGAGGGAGATATCTTCTTGATTTCAGAAGCGCTGGAAGAATTGAACTTACCATTGCAAATTAGCTTCGCAAAGGACGGTAGAGCAGCAATAGAGTTTTTAAATACTTGTCAAAAGTTTGGTAGTAATCCAACGCCAGATTTGGTATTATTGGACATTAACCTGCCTTTTAAAAATGGATTGGAGGTGCTCAAATTTATAAAAGAGTCTGATAGTTTGCGGCGATTACCTGTAATTATGCTAACCACCTCCTCTAATCAAAAAGACATTAACGATTCATATACAAATCACGCCAATAGCTATATTGTAAAGCCATTTGGGTCTGGGGGTTATCATGAAATCCTCCATAGGGTCCAACTTTTTTGGCTATCACTTGTAGAATTGCCTTCCAAAATATAAATAAATGAGTGCTGAAGTTGAAGCGTTGAGAATTTTAATAATTGAAGACAATGAGGGAGACTTTGTTTTGGTCTCCGAATCTATTGATGAGAAATTTCCCTTTGCAACAATCGATTGGGCAAAATCGTACAAATCTGCCGTAGAAACCATTCCCAACGGTTACGATATCATTTTACTTGACCTAAGTTTAGGTGATATGAGTGGAGAAAGCCTAATAAAGGGTATTAAAAAGAAAGCTTCCAAGATTCCTATTGTGGTCTTGACAGGGTATTCTAATAAAGAATTTGCTGTGAAAACCATCGGGTTGGGCATGTCTGATTATTTAATCAAGGATGAATTGCAACCTGAAATTTTATTTAAAAGCATTACTTACAGTATTGAAAGGAAAAAGGTATTTAACAAACTAGAAGAATCAGAACTTAGGTACAAAGAACTTTTTCAATTTAATCCCATGCCGATGTGGGTGATGGATCAGAATAACAATACCTTTTTAAATGCAAATGATGCTGCAGTAATGAACTACGGTTTTTCTTTAGAAGAATTTCTGCAGATGACCATAACTGATGTTCAGATTGAAAATATTAATTCAATTGGTGAGTATTCAAAAGTAGAGAGCGGGGATTTTCAGAGCGAAGATGCTGCAGGTACCTTCCTCCATAAAAAGAAGAATGGAGAAATTATTACTGTAGAGACAAGTTTTAATACCATTAATTACAATGGAAAAAAAATGAAATTAATCTTGGCCATTGATGTGACCCACAAGCATGCCCATTTAAAAACCATAGAAAAGCAAAATGGGCGATTAAAAGAAATATCTTGGGTACAATCACACGTGGTACGTGCCCCTCTTGCAAGGCTTATGGGTCTGGTACACCTACTTGAGGTGATGATAGGGAAACTGACTGATGATCAGAGGGACGTATTAAACCATATTAACAATTCAGCAGTTGAACTGGATGATGTGATTAGAGATATCAATAACAAAGCTAAAAAAGTCGAAAATATTGACTCTTAACGCACTTTTTATATTTTTTTTGTGAACACATAGTCATCCATTATAAAGTCATTTCCTATGGGGATTATTTCAGCTTTGATTTTTGCAAAACCCCACTTTTCATAAAACTTTATAGCAGGAGAATTGTACTTGTTTACATTCAAGGTTAATGTTTCAAATCCATTGGACCTACCATAGTCTTCTAGATTATTTAGTAAACCTTTACCTACACCTTTGCCTTGAGCAGCAGGAAGAATATATAATTTATGGATTTTAATTTGGGGAAGATCAGGTAATTGGGATTCGTAAGCCATAAACCCTAAAGATTGCTTTTCAATTTGGGCAAGCCAGAAAACAATTTTACCTTTTTCTATTTGGGAGGTCAGTTCTTGGCTATTGTACATCAATCTCATCATGTAAGCCAACTGAGGTTGACTTAAAATACCATCAAATGCTACTGGCCAAGTAGTTTTGGCAATGCTTTGAATTTCTGGGACATCTTGAACAGTCGCTTTGTTGATTTTTAGCATTTTTATTTTTAGCTGATGAATGACTATTATAATCTGAGACCTAAATCTGCATTAATATTTATATATAACAAAAGATAAAGATACTAGCACCAAACGGCTGATGACTTGATCCTTTTTTAGAATAATAGCAGGGGCTTTGATAAGAAAATCCCTCCTGAAAATGTTTCAGGAGGGATTTCGTTCATTTGATATAGATATTTCTTTTAATAAGTTATAGGTTAAAGCCTCTCAATTTTACCTGTGTCAGCTTTCTTTTGGTATCAAGAGGGAAGTCGCCTTTCATCATCCAGTCATAATATCCTGGTTCTTCTTTAAGCACTTGTGCAATTGGTTTCCCTTTCTGTTTTCCAAAGTTAAAGCATTCTTCTCCTTTATCATTAAAAACAAACCGACCAGCTAAGTCGACCATTTTTTCATTGATCAGATTATGGATCTTTTTCATGTCATTCTCCATAATTCCAATCTTATTGCCTTGAAGATCTTCAAGTTCTTGGCCCATGTATCTTTCGATTTGAGACTTGAAAACTTCGTAAGTGGCAACGGTATCAGCCTCTGCACTGTGAGCATTTTCTAAAGTCTTCCCGCAGTAGAATTTATAAGCAGAAGAAAGGTTTCTTTTTTCCATCATAAAAAAGATTTTCTGGGCGTCTAAAAGATTCCTTTTTTCAATGTCAAAATCTATTCCTGCCCTTAAAAACTCCTCAACCAATAAGGGAATGTCATATTTTAAGACATTAAACCCAGCAAGGTCAGTACCCTCAAAAAACCGGAACAATTCCCTTGCCACATCTTTAAAGGTAGGAGCGTCTACCACATCCTTGTCATAAATACCGTGTATAAGTGATGTTTCTAAGGGGATCGGTACGGTAGGATTGATTTTTAAAGTTTTTAATTCCTGTGTTGAATCAGGAAGTATTTTTAAAATTGAAATTTCAACAATTCTATCCGTAGAAATGTTAATTCCTGTAGCTTCAAGATCAAAAAATGCAATGGGAGTTTTGATATTCAAATCCATTTTATTCGTTTAATTTAGTAACGTGAAAAATTATTTTAATTAAAAATTATCGGGAAAATCACTGCATTAGGCAGCAATCGAATGCAATCTAAATTTTAATTCTCCTTGGGTAATTATTAGGTGCAAATATAGTGATTTTTTAAGCATTTAGATTTCTAGATTTTAATTGTTGTTTATTTAGGCCTCCGTTTTTAAGTTGACCTAATTTTTATAAATAATTATTTTTAAGTGATCTAACGCTTTGACCGTCAAATCATCCAAGTATTTTTAAAGAAAAGCTCTTTTGTTTGTTCTTTTAGTGATCAGCCAGAAATCTATTCGGTTATTGCTTTTTTACAGGATTTCTATGAATAACGAAATCTTTGGAATTTAAGGTGTCTGTGAGCATTACTTTATGTGTTAATGGCCATAACCTGAATTATGCAATAGACATCTATAACTTGTTGATCCCTCGCGGCGGACAATATTCGCCACTTCGTTGCAGTTTCCAATCTCACCTTAGCCATGTTATTCTAAAATCTCCAAACAGCCTGATTTTCTTTCCATTGATGCACTTTACGGAAACACGGGACTGGTTTCACGGATCCCATTACATAATCTGAGTCAAAGATTTTTGTTTTTAATAGGGTGCTAAAACTTAAGTATGGCTGGAGGAATTCACGCATCTATTATAGATTGCTTGAGGATTCGATTGTGCATAGTGGGAGGAAGTCATTCGGGGTCAGTTGAACTTCATATCAAAAAACTTACTTATATCATTATAGAATAAGCATTAAGGTTTCTATGGAGCAGCTGATTAGCAAACTAGCAGCAATTAATTTTTGGGAATTTTGATAAAAAATAAATACCTATACGCTTAATTGCTTGTATAAGTAGGCTTTAGAGAAATGTGGATAAGTTAGTGTATAAAATGTTTAAAACCTTTGATTTTAATAGGGTACTTTTGTTTATATGTCAGACAATAATAGCAATAGATCAGAGCGCAAAGTAAGCAATAGAAGGCGACCAAATGAATCGTTTTCTGCTTTGGGGAAATTGCCACCTCAAGCCATTGATATGGAAGAGGCGGTATTAGGTGCCTTAATGCTTGAAAAGGATGCCCTGACTACTGTAGTTGACATATTGTCTCCGGGCAGTTTCTACAAGGATGCTCATAGTTTGATCTTTGAGGCAATTCTTGATCTTTTTAATGCTGGAGAACCGGTAGATTTACTTACTGTTGTCAACCAGCTTAGGAAAAATGGGAGTTTGGAGTTGGCTGGAGGTGTTATTTTCATCACTGAGCTCACCTCGAAAGTCTCTTCTGCTTCCAATATTGAATACCATGCCAGGGTCATCACTGAACAGGCGATGAAGCGTGATATGATTAAAATTTCTTCGGAAATTCAAAAAGAAGCCTTTGAAGACACGACTGATGTTTTCGAATTATTGGACAAGATGGAGCAGTCTCTTTTTGAGATCTCTGAAAGCAATATAAAGAAAAACTATGTCGATATGCGTTCAATTATGCGTGAAGCCATAGTGGAGTTGGAAGGTAAAAAGGGGCAAAAAGATGGGCTTACTGGTGTTCCTTCAGGATTTACGGCACTGGACAGGGTAACCTCAGGATGGCAAAAATCTGATCTGGTGATTATAGCCGCCAGACCTGCAATGGGTAAAACAGCCTTTGTGCTTTCAGTACTCCGTAATGCTGCGGTAGACCATGACAGACCAGTAGCCATATTCTCCCTTGAAATGTCGGCCATTCAGCTCGTCAATCGATTGATTAGTTCGGAAGCTGAATTGGATTCTGAAAAAATAAAGAAAGGAAATCTTGCCGATTATGAATGGCAACAATTAATACATAAAACAGGTAAGCTCACATCTGCACCATTTTTTGTGGATGATACACCCGCTTTATCCATTCTGGAATTAAGGGCCAAATGTCGTAGACTAAAGGCTCAGAATGACATTCAGATGATTGTAATTGATTATCTTCAATTGATGTCGGGTGACAGTAAAGGAGGAGGGGGAAACCGTGAGCAAGAAATTTCAAGTATTTCCAGGGCTTTGAAGCAGATTGCAAAAGAGTTGAGTGTTCCTGTAATTGCACTTTCCCAGTTGTCAAGGGCAGTAGAAACAAGGGGGGGCGATAAAAGGCCTCAATTATCCGATTTGAGGGAATCTGGAGCCATAGAGCAAGATGCCGATATTGTTATGTTCTTGTACCGTCCAGAATATTATGGCATTACAGAAGATGAAGATGGGAACAATACTGCAGGTGTTGGAGAGGTGATTATTGCCAAACATAGAAATGGCTCCCTTGAAAATGTTAAGCTGAGGTTTATTGGTAAATACACCAAATTCACTGATTTGGAGATGAATGTCCCTTACCAACAGCCTCAAGAAGCGCTTTATGGCAGCCGTTTTCCAAGCAATGCCACCGGAAAAGGTTTTGATGAAGAAGGAATGGTTAGGATGGGAAGCAAGGCAAATGGTGATCAGGGAGGAGAAAATCCTTTTCCAGGCGGAAATGAACCAGCACCATTTTAACTGATTGTGCCAAGGGAAATTCTTAAGGTGGATTTTATAGCGTTTAATGTAAAGTAAAAAGATTTAATCATTTTCAAATTGAAAATTTAGATAAGCATTTTCCAATTCCTTTTTAGCATGCAAATTGTTTTGAGTTTTGGCTAATGCTATGCCTTCAGTAAAGATTTTGTCCGTTTTTTGCAAATGTTCCTCATTTGCAAAAAACAAAGCAGCATGATAATAAGTAGGGAGATAGTCTTTATGTTCTATTAATAGTTTGTTAAAATAAAAAGAAGCCTTTTCTTTGTCTTGATTTTGGTATTCCAAAGCCAAAGCATAAAGGTTAAAAGGGTCATTGGGTTCTTTTTCTATGTAATTTAAGAGTTCTTTTACCCTGTCAAGATGTTTCATGCTCGTGGAATTAATTTGCTTAATCGTTTTATTTTAATGACAAATTTAAATAAAAATTCATGAAAATATTGGTTTGTATCACACATGTACCTGATACCACTTCAAAGATTCAATTTACAGATAACAATACCCAGTTTGATAAAAATGGAGTCCAATTCATTATAGGGCCATATGATGATTATGCCTTGGCGAGAGCTGTAGAATTGAAAGCAGAAAGCAATGGAAGTATCACTGTTCTTAATGTAGGAGAAGCGGAAACGGAGCCAACTCTTCGCAAAGCCTTGGCTATCGGAGCTGATGAGGCTGTTAGAATAAATGCATTTCCCAAGGATGCCCATTTTGTGGCCAAACAAATTGCCACTTTTTCAAAAGAAAATGGTTTTGATTTAATTCTTATGGGGAGAGAATCCATTGACTTTAATGGAGGAATGGTTCACGGTATGGTAGGTGAATTACTAGGTATTCCCTCCTTATCACCTGTTATGAAATTAGAGATCGAAGGAGGTAAAGGTAAACTTTCTAGGGAAATTGAGGGTGGAAAAGAATTTATCGAGGTAGATTTACCTTTCGTTGCTGGTTGTCAAGAGCCTATTGCGGAATGGAAAATTCCTAATATGCGTGGAATAATGTCAGCCAGGACAAAACCACTTACCGTAAAAGATCCTGTGGACGATTCGGCTACAACAGCTGTGAAATCCTATGAGCTGCCACCTGCAAAAGGAGCTGTTAAGCTTGTTGACAATGTGGATCAACTGGTAGATTTATTGAAAAACGACGCCAAAATTCTTTAAACCAAATTAGCATGTCAATATTAGTATATATAGAACAAGATCAAGGCAAAATTAAAACTTCCTCTTTGGAGGCTGTATCCTATGCTGCAGGACTTGCTCAATTACAAGAGGTAAAGGTCAATGTTATAGGGCTGGGGTCTATAGCAAGTGAAGGCTGGGATCAGGTTGGTCTTGCTGGAGCCAATGCCATCTTTCATTTAGAAGACAAACGTTTGGACCAAGGGGTAATTCAAGCCCATGCCGATGCTATCGCACAGGTGTTTGATAAAGTCGCCGCATCCACACTTGTTTTGGCTAAATCTTCCTTAGGAGATGCTGTTGCTGCAAGGTTGGCGATAAAACTTGATGCAGGACTTGTGTCCAACGTGGTCGGCTTACCTGATTTGAGCAATGGGTTTGTGGTAAAACGAAGTATTTTCACTGGGAAGGCTTTTGCAGAAACTACCATAAGCGCTGAAAAGAAGATCTTAGCTGTCAAAAAGAATATTCACCCAATCAAGACGGATGGTGAAGTGATAGATGTTGAACCCTTGGATTTGACCATTTCAGATGAAAAGTTTACAGCCAAAATAACCGGGGCGGAAAAAGCAGAAGGTGAAATTTTATTACCGGAAGCAGATATAGTTGTATCTGGAGGAAGAGGCCTTAAAGGATCTGAAAATTGGAATATGATTGAAGAACTTGCCGACAGTTTACATGCTGCGAAGGGATGCTCTAAACCCGTCTCTGATTTAGGCTGGCGCCCACATCATGAACATGTAGGACAAACCGGTGTAAAAGTGGCACCTACCTTGTATATTGCCATAGGGATATCAGGTGCTATACAACACCTTGCAGGAGTAAATGCTTCGAAGTATATTGTAGTCATAAATAATGATCCGGATGCACCTTTCTTTAAGGCAGCAGATTATGGGATTGTAGGTGATGCTTTTGATGTGGTCCCTAAATTGACACAAGCAATTAAAGCATTAAAATAATTAATCGTGGACAATACAGTTGAGTTAGAAATCTTAGGGCTATCTTCCAATAGCACACAGTCTGGTTCTTTTACCCTCGTTTTGGGTGAATCCGAAGGCAAGCGCAAGTTGCCTATAGTTATTGGTATGTTTGAGGCCCAAGCGATCGCTATTGAAATAGAGAAAATTATACCTAACAGGCCAATGACACATGACCTGTTTAAATCTTTTTCTTCTAATTTTGAATTTTCAATAGATCATATCCTGATATCAGATATGAGAGAAGGAGTGTTTTATGCCAAAATAATTTGTCAAAATTCTTTTAAAAAGGTAGAGATTGATGCAAGGCCATCAGATGCTATTGCTATCGCAGTAAGATTTGATGCGCCGATCTATTGTGCCAACTCGGTCATGTCAGAAGCAGCCATAGAATTTTCAGAGGAGGATGAGAAAAGAGAACAGGAAGCCTCTGGCATTTCTAAATCGGGTAAAGGTAAATCTTCTGAGCGTGGTAAATCACAAGAGGCATCACTCAAGGACTTTAGCTTAGACAAACTCAACCAAATGCTAGACAAGGCGATCGGAAATGAAGATTATGAAAAAGCTGCCAGATTAAGGGATGAAATAAACCGAAGAAATTAAAAAGGATATTTGATTTTTCATGGTCGTCTGAAATATTTTGATTTGTGCCTTAAAAATTAATTAGTAGTCTTACTAGGAGGTAATAGCTCTTTTAATAAGTACGGGTAGCTAAAACGAAAAATTCACTATTTATAATGAATAGTAGTAACATTCAAAATTATTCCTTTTAAAAAATCCAGGATATAAAAAACACATGCTTAGATGGACTACTTAAGGGGATTTTTTGGAATCTTAGTATTGGTAATTTTTGCCACTATTTTTTCTTCAAATAGGAAACAGATTGATTGGAGATTGGTAGGAATAGGTATTTTATTGCAAGCCATTTTTGGTGTTCTGATCACTAAAGTTAGTTTTGTTGCAGGTGTTTTTTCACAGATTAGCGCTGGATTTGTTAAGTTTCTGAGCTTTTCTGAGCAAGGAGCACAATTTATATTTGGAGATCTTGCAACCAACTCATTTGGTTTTATTTTCGCCTTTCAGGTGTTGCCGACAATTATCTTTTTTTCTACTGTTTCAGCAGGTTTATACTATTTGGGAGTTCTTCAAAAAGTTGTTTTTGGTATTGCTTGGATAATGTCTAGGACCATGAGGCTATCAGGTCCTGAAAGCTTGTCTGCTGCTGGTAATATTTTCTTGGGGCAGACCGAAGCACCGCTATTGGTAAAGCCGTTTATTCCTACAATGTCTAGGTCAGAACTAATGTGTCTGATGACAGGTGGAATGGCTACTATAGCTGGAGGGGTTTTAGCAGGATATGTAGCTTTTTTAGGAGGAGATGACCCTGTTGAAAAGACCCGATTTGCCACCTACCTTTTGGGGGCAAGCATAATGAATGCCCCTGCAGCAATAGTAATTTCGAAAATTATTATTCCGGAAGAAAAAGACCGAAAAATAGATGCTCATTTGGACATAAGTGGGGAAGTGCCAGATGTAAATCTAATAGATGCCATGTCACGAGGTGCATCTGAGGGACTAAGACTTGCCTTAAATGTAGGTGCTATGCTTTTGGCTTTTATTGCAGTAATCGCAGCTATAAATTATTTGTTGTCTGGTATTATCGGTGAATTTCTCGGCTTAAATGCCCTGGTAACAAGTAGTACCAACGACACTTTTTCAGGCTTTTCTTTAGAGTACCTGCTAGGCCAAGTCTTCAGGCTTTTTGCCTGGGTAATAGGAGTGGAATGGAAGGATACGCTTGCCGTAGGTTCTTTATTAGGCCAAAAAACTGTTATCAATGAGTTTGTAGCTTATTTGGGATTGGCAGACATGAAAGAAGCTGGTTCACTTTCACCAAAATCAATCGTAATTGCGACTTATGCGCTTTGCGGCTTTTCTAACTTTAGCTCAATCGCTATTCAAGTAGGAGGGATAGGAAGCATAGCGCCCGGGCAACAGGGAAATTTATCAAGACTAGGGATGCGTGCATTATTAGCAGCTACTATAGCCTGTTTAATGACAGCCACCATTGCCGGGGCACTATTTTAATTTTCTGAGTAAATCAAAAGTGGAATTAGTGAAAATTAATCGTTGATTACAACTTTGACGATTTTATCCCCTTGTTTGATCTGATCGACAAGATCTAATCCTTCAGTCACTTTACCAAAACAGGTGTGATTTCTATCTAGGTGTTGAGTGTTTTCTCTGTTGTGACAGATAAAAAACTGCGAGCCTCCGGTGTTTCTACCTGCATGTGCCATTGAAAGAACACCTTTGTCATGATACTGAAGTTCACCGTCTAACTCACAATCAATAGTGTATCCCGGGCCACCAGTTCCATTGCCTTTAGGACATCCACCCTGAATCATAAAGTTTGGTATTACACGGTGGAATCCAAGTCCATCGTAAAACCCTTTGTTAGCTAAATCAATAAAATTAGCTACTGCCTTAGGTGCATCCTGATCGTAAAATTCAACTTTCATAATGCCCTTATCTGTATGAATTTCTCCTGTTTTCATAAAGCTATAGTTTGTTTTTTTGCAATAATACAGAAATTATGGTAGTATCATGCAATATTTGGGCCCATAAGCCTTAAAAGGAATATAATTTTATTACCTATTTAAATGATTTGCTTTTGAAAAAAGAAGACCAATTTTTAGGCAAGCACAATGCTCCTAAAGGAAATTTGGAAATTACGGGTCCACAATTGTTTGGACATCCTAAAGGGTTAATGACTCTTTTTTTTACTGAAATGTGGGAAAGGTTTAGTTATTATGGAATGCGGGCATTGCTTATTCTATTTATGACAGCCCCTATAGCCACCGGCGGCCTTGGGTTTGACGATCAGACTTCGGGTGCCATTTATGGCTTATACTCCATGTTTGTATATCTTTTGGCACTTCCTGGAGGGTGGATTGCAGATCGAATTATAGGGCTTAAAAAGTCTGTTTGGTATGGCGGGATCATCATTACCCTAGGGCACTTTACCATGGCCTTGCCGGGATTATTGGCATTGATTTCAGGCAATCATGAACCTAAGGGCGAACTCTCAGGTGTGGATCTTTATTCCTTTTTCCTAGGGCTAATTTTAATCGTGTTAGGCACAGGGCTATTAAAGCCCAACATAAGTTCTATTGTGGGTCAATTGTACCCTGAAAATAGCTCGAAAAGAGATGCTGGTTTCTCCATTTTCTATATGGGTATCAATGTAGGTGCCTTCTTAGCCCCCATTGCCTGCAGTACGTTGGCCATCTATGATTGGCATTTGGGATTCGGTCTGGCCGGCTTTGGGATGCTAATGGGCTTAATTCAATATAAGTTGACAGGGAAATACTTGGAGGGAGTAGGAGATCCCGTTTTGCCTGCTAATGAAATGGAAAGGCAGCAACATGGGAAATTAATTAAAGGGTTATGGATAGCAATAGCATTAATCGGAGTAATTATTTCCCTCTTCTTTTTAGAGGTTTTTTCCATAGATCCAGTTGGAATTGCCGCTATTTCTAATACACTTATTGGAATTGTAGCTTTGTTATTCTTTTTGTATGTTTTGTTTTTAGGCGGATTAACGCCTGACGAAAAGAAAAAAGTTGTTGTGGTGATGATCTTGTTTGTTTTTTCATCCATTTTTTGGTCTGGATTTGAACAAGCAGGGTCCTCCCTAAATTTATTCGCAGATAGATTCACCGATAGAGAGGTTTTTGGATGGGAGATACCTGCAGGGTACTTTCAATCCATCAATAGTATATTTATTATTCTCCTGGCACCTTTTTTCGGGGCCATGTGGGTTGCCCTGGCAAAAAGAAACCTGGAACCAAGTTCACCACTTAAGTTTGCTTTTGGGTTAGTGTTGTTGGGTATGGGGTTTTTGGTCATGTATTTTGCGGCAAAGATCGCTGCTTCGGGTGATTTGGCAGCCCCATCTTGGTTGGTAATCACGTACCTCTTCCATACTTTCGGGGAGCTTAGCCTTAGTCCTGTTGGTTTAAGTTTAACAACCAAGCTGGCACCTAAGAAATTTGTTGGGCAAATGATGGGTATGTGGTTTTTGTCCATAGCCATGGGAAGTCTTATTGCAGGAAGGGTTGCTGGAGGCGTAAGTGGAGGCACTGCTGAAGCTTTGGCCCAAATGCCTAATCAGTACTTACTAATTGTTTATATAGTGGTAGGAGCAGGCGCTGTGTTGATGGTCTTGGCCAAGCCTATACGCAAGCTAATGGGTAATGTGCATTGATCTTTTTAAACTCCTGTCAGAGATTAGTATGCCTAATTTTCATTAAAAAATAAAAAGTATCATTTGGTTTGGGGTGAAGTCCAAGATTGAGCCAAAGAATTCGTGAAAAATTGAGGGATAATGTGAAAAATAAAAAAATGCTGGCAATTAATTGCCAGCATTTTTTTAGTCTTTTTTGCTATCTTTCTTAAAAACAGAGCTCCTAAAGTCAACAGCAGTAATTCCTGCTCCTAAACCTACCAAAATTGCAACGATCAACCAGAAAGTTTGAGCTCCAGATGCTATAGGGGCACTAAATATATCTAATAACATGATGTGATGGTTTTAAATGTCAAATTTGCTTGCAATTTAACATTCAAAATGGGGATTACAAAGTATAATTTTAAAAAGCCCCATTATCTAAAGCTCATTTTAAATGATGGGCCAATGACCAGCCTAATAATTAAATGGGCAGAGGGTAGGCTTAAACCAGATTAGTAGGGTATTTTCAACAAAGTTCGTCCTAGGGAATAGGTTTTTTGCTTCCAATTTATTAGCGCCTTTAAAAGCCAAAGCCTACGCTATTCCAAAACTTTCTTTTTCTGATAGCGGTTGTTTTGTTCAAACTATTAATCACAATTACAGTACGCTCATCCCATTCAGGTTCCTTCGTTCTAAAGTTGCATCATGGCCAAATCATCCGTATAAACGACTGAATTCTAATGAGTAGGTAGAGGCTAAGGCTGGAGTTTGTCACGAAAAGTTAATACTCTCAATCTAAATTCTCAATCCAAAAAAATATTGGAGAAGCTAAATGAACGATTTAATCAAAATCATCATCTTCATCAAAAAGGTCATCCATGAATTCATCTTCCTCCAGTTCATTTAGATTTAATTCGAAATCATTCTCCTCATCATCATCCAAAAACACATCATCTTCCATGTCGTATTTTTCATCATTGAATTCGTCTTCGAATTCATCTTCAAAATCCTCATTCATAATTATAAAGTTGAAATAAAACAGTAATAATTGATGCTAAATAATGAAAAAATCAGCAATTCTCAACACACTTAAAAAAATAAATTTTTACATTATTATACCGTTAAATTTCAAGGATGAAATCCTTTAAGTCAGGGTGGGAAATGAAGTATTTGGGGCAATTTTGGTAACTATTATACCTTAGGGTTGAATAACCTTGCTTAATTAAAGTAGCAATCAGAAGCTTGTAATGTAATTGAGGTCGTAATATGAAAGAGGCAGATTGACTAGCTTGGCTGATTACCTTGGGAGATTTGACTGCTGAATATCAACTTGATATATTGTTTTATCAATGGTTTAGTTAAATAATTTTTAACCTTTTTATATTGACCAGCTTTAGTAATATCCATTTCATCAATGGAACTACTCAAAATGTAGATTTCGGGATCCTTCTTAACGGGCTTAAATGTCTCCAAGAAATCCCACCCATTCATTTCTGGCATGTTAATATCTAGAAACAAATAATCAGGCCGGATTTTATATATGTCTTTTAATGCAGCAGCAGCGCTTCTGAAAGAAAATACCTTGAACGGCTCCAAAAGATTCCTTGAAATCAGTTTTTCTGTTACAAATATACTGATAGGGTCATCATCAATTAAGACTATCTTTATCATTTAATTACAAAAAACAGATGGTAAAACGCATTTATTATATTATAAAATTAGTAAAAATAATCTCATTAATAGAATAAATGTTGTTTTTTTTACATATTTCTTTTTAATTAATTATTTTTTTTAGGCTAATATTGTATTACTTTATTATGGAAATGGTCGCAGGATTGTATTGAAGCATTAAAAAACTACCTTTGTCAACTCTTCTAAAAGTCAGAAGAATTGATCTTAATTTTAAGAAAAATGGGAAATAATAATCCGATAGCATTATTAAAAATATAGCATCAAATTATTTATAGTCAGTTGCTTATGTTGTTTTTGTAGCAAATCTTAGTTTGTTTATCTATCCGTTCTAACTTGAGGCTTCAAAATGGACTAAGTTTCGAGTTAGATGGTCTAAGAATACTTTGGAGTTACTATAATTGAAAGGCAAGATATAGGCTTTAAAAAACGACTATTTAATTTCTTTAAAGAGGTAAGGTTTAGGAACTGGATATTGACTTTAAAATTAGAAACAATTAAGAATTGAAATGGCCCATTTAAAGTTTGAACGCAGAATTAATAGATTATAAAATGAACAAGCCTGATTTTGATGACATTTTTATGGAATTGGCGGTAAACTTGGCCCAACGTTCCCATTGTATAAAGAAACATGTGGGTGCAGTACTTACCAAAGACACCCGAATTATTTCTATAGGCTATAATGGCCCACCTCCTGGTACACACAATTGTGATGAAGAATTCCCTGTGGAGGGTTGTAGACGAGATAGCAAAGGGAGTTGTTCTTTAGCATTACACGCAGAACAAAATGCCATTTTATATGCAGTAAAAAATAAAGCTTCTGTAGAAGGATCTACTTTGTTTGTTACTTTAGCACCATGCTTGCCTTGTGCCAGAATTATTTATTCCATGGGAATAACCAAAGTAATTTTTCTCAATTCTTATGCGGAATACAAGGGAATTGGTGTGGATGAAGGGCTTGAGTTTTTGGAAAAATTTGGTGTGATAATATCCAAATACCCCAAGACGATAAAGAGTGGAGACGATTTAATCTAGAGTTGAATTAGATTTTTTGAATTAATGGCATTCACTTCTCTTTCTAATAAAATACCGAATTTCGCTTTTACCTCGGTCTGAATTTGGCGGCTCAATGCTAGAATTTCTTCTCCTTTTCCATTTCCATAATTCACCAAAACCAAGGGTTGTTTTTGATCCACCCCTACCTCTCCAATTCTTTTTCCTTTCCACCCGGCATTTTCGATTAACCACGCGGCCGGAACTTTAACATGAGTTGCATTTGGATAGCCTGGAAGGGTTGGGAATTTTTGCTTTAATTCATTAAATACATGAGCAGGAATTACTGGGTTTTTGAAAAAACTTCCTGCATTGCCAATTACTTTGGGATCGGGAAGCTTAGATTGGCGGATGCTGATTATCGCTTTGCTTATGTTTTTTGCAGTAGCTGTGGCCTGGTCCATTTGATCCAAGACAGTCTGGATGTCTCCATAGCTTATATTGGGTGAATGGACTTTTGAAAGATTGAAATAAACCTTGCAAATGATGTATTTTCCTTTCAGGGAAGTTTTAAACACACTCTCTCTGTAACCAAATTTCACCTCGGAGGCATGGAAAGTTTTTGTAAGGCCTGTACTGATTTCAATGGCTTCAAGGCTATGAAAAACAGCTTTTATTTCAACCCCATAGGCGCCAATATTTTGCATGGGTGCTGCCCCAACTGTGCCAGGTATCAAAGAAAGGTTTTCAATTCCACTGAGGCCTTTTTCAAGACTGTGAAGTACAAATTCATGCCAAATGACCCCTGAACCAACTTCTAGCAATACAGTTTTGTCACATGACTTTATCTCTTTAATGCCAGTGAGATTTATTTTTAACACCATCGCATTCAGCTCTTCAGTGAAAAGCACATTGCTTCCGCCCCCTAAGATGAGGATGGGTACCTTTTTTATTCTGGCAAAGTTAAGGGCTTCGAGAATGTCCTCCTTGCTTATTGCCTCTGCAAAGAAACTTGCCTTTACATCAATTCCAAACGTATTGTAGGCCTTTAAAGAAATATTTTCCTGTATCTTCATTGTCTAATTCAAATCACGAATTAAAAGATTATTTAATCAAATTGGAAAGTTTTTAAGAAATAAGCGCTTTATAATTAATAAGCATAAAAGATAATCGTGGCTAACCAAAAGGCTCTTGCTGCTGAAAATCCAAGCGATATTTCACTTAAAAGATTTAATTATGAAAGAAATGGTAATCAACGGGATCAGGGTTAGGCCTGGGCAATCCTTGAATATAGAAATTGCTATAGCCCGACTTCCTACACATACACTTATTGATTTACCTGTATTTATAAGGAGTTCCAATATTCCTGGCCCCACTGTACTTATTAGTGGAGGGGTTCATGGGGATGAGATTAACGGTATTGTTACGGTTAAAAGGATGTTGGAAGAAAATATTTTCGAACCCATAAAGGGGACCCTAATATTTATTCCCTTGGTAAATGTGTATGGCTTTTTGAGTAATTCCCGCACATTTCCAGATGGTAGAGACTTAAATAGAAGTTTTCCAGGGAATAACAAAGGTTCATTAGCATCCCAAATTGCTCAAATTCTTACCAGGGAAATTATTCCTCAAATAGATTATGGTATAGATTTTCATACTGGGGGTAGGATGTTGTCTAACCATCCTCAGATCCGCGTTGATTTCAAAGATAAAAAAGGCTTGAAACTCGCCGAAGTATTCGGCGCAAACTTCACTGTGAACTCGGGCCATATCGACAAATCCTTTCGTAAGGAGGCTTTCAAAAACAACAAGCATATTTTGGTTTTTGAAGGAGGAGAGTCCATGCGGTTGGATGACCACGTGATTCAGGAGGGGATTGCTGGAACCGGCAGGTTGTTGAAACACCTTGAGATGATTGAAGGGGATTATCCTAAGACCAAAACACATAAAATTGAAGAAAGTAGCTGGGTTCGTGCAAAGGTTTCAGGCATTTTTAATTCGTCCGTCTCTTTGGGAGAGGAAGTGAAAAAAGGGCAGATGCTTGCTAAAATCTCCGATCCATATGGTCAGGTGAAAGTGCCTGTAAAAGCATCAGCTTCAGGATACATAATAGGTATTAATAACTTGCCTGTAGTGAATGCAGGAGACGCACTTGTTCACATAGGAAAATCACAAATGGAAGAAAGTTTACCGAATTAGTAGGAGGAGGGTGAATCTTATCAATGCTCTAATACCCATTAGGCCGCCCTTTATTATGGATAAAAGAGGGCTAGCCTGATGGGAATTGGTAGGGCTAAGGTTGTTTGATCATGATTACTCCTTCGCTCAATTTAATAGTGGTTTTAGTGTCACATCCTTCAGCATTAGAGTAAGTGAGCAGATGAGTTACAGGGGATTCTCCAGTTCGCTGGATCGTCCAGCTTTCTTCACCAGAAACAGGTCTGAATTTCAATAAAGATAAACATTGAGTGTTTATGATTTTAGGTTTTGAAATCACCGCTTCCAATTGGTTTCCGCCCCAGTTTCTTCCTGTCATTGTTCCGGTGCTACTTATTTCAGTAAGTATTTGCGATTGGATTTTGGCCTGATGTTCTAAATCCATGACAAGTCTTGTGCTTGATTCATTTTCATCTATTAATAGAAGCGAGTCAGAAAATTCCTCTAAAAGTATACTAGAGCTAATTTTTTGCGCTACATAGAACAACCTATGTCCTTCAAATTTACTGTTATCGTATTGATAATTGTCATAAGAGATTTTTATTGAATCTTCGACGTTGCTGGAACTGCTGCTGTATTGGAGCATTAGTTTTCCCTTACGGTCAGTGGATGCTGCTTCGCATTTTGGGCTATCATAATCCAGGGTCACCGTAAGATTGTCCCCACCGACAGTAACTTTAGGACATCCAGGAAGGCTATCTGTAAAAGCAGCATTGGAAAAGACTGAAGCATTGTAGAATGCCAGGTAAAAATGTTCGTCTAAGGTCTTTGAAACCCAGTAAGCTTCCTCGCCTTCGAAAGATTGGTCAATCTGCAAATCCTTGTTAGTATCAAGGTTGCAGGAGAAAAGACAAATCAAAAAAACCAGTGGGATATATTGCTTCATTTTATGCGTTATTTACATTGTTCCCGTTAAATTAATCAAAGATAAATAAACTTTCTCCCAAACATTTCAATCCTTTGAAATTTATGTACTTTGAAATATATTAGATAACAATAACTGAAAAAAATGAAATATCAAGAAGGTATGCTCGTTGCTGATGCTTTAAAAGGTCATGTCGTTATGATATCTGGAGGTGGTACTGGCTTAGGAGCCGCCATGGGCAGGTACTTTTTAACCCTTGGTGCCAAATTGGTGATATGTAGCAGGAATTATTCGGTTTTGAAAAATGCTGCCAGCGAAATGGAGAAAGAAACTGGAGGAGAGGTTTTTCCTATAGCTTGTGATTTGAGGGACTATGATCAGGTGGAGAAAATGTATGAACAGGCTTTAGCTCACTTTGGTAGAATAGACGCTGTGGTCAACAACGCCGCAGCCAACTTTATCAGCCCTACAGACAGGTTATCGCCAAATGCTTTTCATACAATCCTAGACATTGTATTGAAAGGTACAGCCAACTTGACGCTAATTGCAGGGAAAAATTGGATCAAAGAAAAGACTGCTGGCACGTTTTTAAACATAGTTACTACATATGCTTTCACTGGATCTGCTTATGTAGTGCCAAGCGCTGCTGCCAAAGCAGGTGTATTAGCGATGACTCGGTCTTTAGCGGTAGAGTGGGCTCCTCATGGTATCCGATCCAATGCCATCGCACCGGGGCCTTTCCCAACTGCTGGGGCCTGGGAACGTTTGCTGCCTGGTGAATTGGCAGAAAAATTTGATCCATCCCGAAGAGTCCCTCTTGGAAGGGTCGGGGTGCACCAAGAACTGGCCAATCTGGCAGCATACCTGGTATCTCCTTTTTCTTCCTATATCAATGGGGAAATAATCACCATTGATGGCGGAGAGTGGTTGCAGGGGGCTGGACAGTTTAATGGCTTCAGGGCTATCAAACCAGAGTGGTGGGATGCTATGGAGGAAAAAAGAAAGAAAAAGTAATGCGCTGAATAAAAGGAATGAGGCCAAGTGCGCTTTCTCAAACTTAGAAATTAGATGGATTTGAAATGATTTATTGAAGTGGATCTTCTTTATAAACTGGCGGCTTTTTATAGGGCAATTCCAGACTATTGTCCCATGAAGGAAGTACTTTACTTATGTTTTCCTCATTAATGGAGGTGGTTTCAATGAAGTACCAATTGTCCCTGCTTTCCGTACCCACGGCTATGAGATTGCTCTCGGAGGTAATCGTTCCTCCAGGAACTTTTGTTACTGTAATGAAAGGCACTACAGCATGAACTTCTGTAGCATTGGTGGTGAATTGAATGTCATCTCCAAATTCCAAGGCTGTAAGCTTTTGCCCTTTGTTAATTTTAGTATCCTGAATTTGCTTGAGGATGTTTTTCATGGCGATACGGCCGCCAGCCCTTTCTATTAATTTGGGGTAGGTGAAATCCAAAAGGATTTCGTAATCTCCCTGAATTTGAGCGTAAGCATATATTTGCCCTGCTGTTTTAATTTCTCCTTTAACCTGTGCTTCTGCCGTCAAGGTAAATTGAGAAGCACATACAAAAAGATAGCATAAAAAATTCTTAACCATAACCTATTTTATTTAACAGCTAAAATAGGTTTTAGTACAGAAAATTCAAGTTAAATAGCCGGAAATTTTACTGTTCTATGTCGCTAGCCTCAAAGCTTTCCAATTCACCTTCTCGAATTTGATAGCTAATCTGTATGGGGTTGCAACAAACTTCGCAGTCTTCGATATAATTTTGCTCAGCTATACTAGGATCCAAAAGCATTGAGATCTCTGCCAGGCAATAGGGGCATTGGAAATAATGTTCTAATTCCATAGTGAATCAGTATTGGTTCTATCAGTTATAGCGAAATTGATTTCACAAAGTTGTGTTTTGAGGAATCTATTTAATTTGTTTGATTACAAGAGAGCACTTAAGGCTAAGTGCAAAAGCTTATTCATAGCAATAAGTAAAAAATGGCATTTTTTGATTAAAACGATCTTCTTTTGAAATGGAGTTTATACACAACGCCCTAAATCACTGTGATTCGTTCTGATTTCAAAGTAAAGATTAATGTTGTGGAATATAGAATGATGGTTATTGGTAGGCAAATCCTTTGAAGAAGCAATTAGAGAAGTATTGCACAAAAGTTGGGGTTTGACTTACAGGCCGCTTCCTGAAAGTGATATTGGCGCGTTTTTGCTATCCAAAACTTCCGCTTTTTCACATTTAAGAATGCGGTAAGGGTATTTCTTTAGCAGTTCATAATTATGTGTTGCCATCAGAATGGCTGTACCTCTTTTATTGATTTCCTGAAAAAGTTTGAAAATACCGTCTGAAACATCTGGGTCTAAATTTCCAGTAGGTTCATCTGCCAAAAGAATAGAGGGTTCGTTTAATAGTGCTCTGGCGATAACCACACGCTGTTGTTCACCACCTGAAAGTTGGTGAGGCATTTTAGTAGCTGCACCCCCAAGACCTACACCCATTAAAACCTCTATCATTCGGTTTTTCATTTTGAGTTTGTCCTTCCAGCCAGTGGCCCGCAATACAAAATAGAGGTTTTCGGCTACTGTTCTATCAGGGAAAAGTTGAAAATCCTGAAAAACGATACCCAATTTTCTTCTTAGGAACGGGATGTCTTTTTTATTGATGTCTTGGATAGGGTAGCCAGCAACTGAGGCTTTTCCCATAATCAATGGCAAATCTGCATAAAGTGTCTTCAACAGAGAACTTTTACCACTTCCAGTTCGCCCAATTAAAAATACAAATTCCCCTTTTTCAATGCCGAAGTTTACATTTTTCAAAATGGTATTGATGCCTTGAAAAATACAAGCGTCTTCTACCTTGACCACAGGCTCATTGGAAAAAACCATATCAGAGATCTAATTTTTTAAGTTTACCGAAAGGAAGTTCTTTGATGAGCTTTTCAAGGGCTTCTTCTTTACCGCCTAAGCCAAATTTTTCAATTTTTTTAAGTGGCCTGTCTGCCCTGAAATAAGCCACAAGTACAAAATTCTCATCCCTGATCTGTATATAATCAGGGATTTTTGCCTTTCCCTTCACTTTGATAATGTACATATCCGGTAGTTTTTAAATGAAAACCTTATAGCTGGGCAATAGTTTTCAAAACGGGGCAAGTATTCAAGCTTGCCCCATTGAAATTTATTTGCTAGCCTTGGCATGGTCTGCCAAAAATTGAGCCAATCCTTTGTCTGTAAGTGGGTGGTTCAATACACTTGTAATCACTTTAAGTGGACAAGTTACCACATCAGCACCAAGTTCAGCACATTTTATCAAGTGCATTGTGTGGCGAACAGAGGCCGCAAGGACTTCAGTTTCGTAGCCATAATTTTGATAAATATGTACGATTTGACCGATCAAGTCTAATCCGTCAAAACCTATGTCATCAAGTCTTCCAATAAAAGGGGAAAGGTATGACGCACCCGCTTTGGCCGCTAAAATCGCTTGCCCTGCAGAAAAGACCAAAGTACAATTGGTACGGATTCCTTCGCTTGAGAAATATTTAATGGCTTTGATTCCATCTTTGATCATTGGAACTTTTACAACGATTTTGTCGTCAAGCTTGGCCAGTTCCATACCTTCTTTAATGATTCCTTCAAAATCTGTAGCAATTACTTCTGCACTTACATTGGCATCTACTATGTTGCAGATCGCCTTATAATGGTTGATGACATTTTCGTCACCACTGATTCCCTCTTTAGCCATTAAAGAAGGATTAGTAGTAACCCCATCTAATACGCCCAGATCATAGGCCTCTTTTATTTCGTTGAGATTCGCAGTATCAATAAAGAATTTCATGCTTGTTTTTAGGTTTGTTGATTTGTACCGGTAAATTTAAGCCAAAATTAACAAAAAGTAGGGGCTTGTGTACGAAAAGGACAAAAAAATAAGCGGCATCGCACCGCTACGACCGCCTACCCTTGCTTCCTTCCGGACCTGGGGGATTGAGCGGGAGCTGGTCGTGCCGCTTGGAACAAAGGTAACTAATTTCGGTTCACGTACAAAATATTTTTTTCACTCTGCTCTAACCCCTTTATAATCAAAGAAAAAAATATCTGGCAATATTATTGATACCACTTTCTTAGAAATTAAGTTAAATTTTCGGTGCTTTGTAAGCATAATAGTTTTTAGATATGAAAAAGATATTAAGTATTTTAAGTTTGGTATTTATAATGAGTTCATGTGCACTCATCCAACCACGGATTCCATATCAGCTGGGTATGTCTGAAAGTAAGTTTCTTAGGCAGAATAAAGACGCAGTCATTAGTCAAATAAGTGCTGACAAAAAAGTGTATAGGGTCAATAATGGGGATCGATTTTACCTATTGGTGACTTTTGAAAACGATACCCTAACAAATCTTGAGGAAATGGAATTGACTCCTCAATGGCCCGCTCAGAGATATATGGATGAAAATAATCCAAATTACAACAACTCTAACGGAAATGGCAATAGGTATCCACAGCAAAACAACCCAAACTGATAGCGCATAGCTACAATGATCACAATCGCCAGAATCTAATGTACTTAAACATTTAATTATTCTGGAAGGAGTCCAAGGGCCACCTTAATTTTTAAGGATGGCCCTTATTTTTGATTATAAGGGTAGGTGTCTTTAGGTATTAAATAAAAAAATATATTAAGTTTATTGGGATGCTTAAAATTATGATTTAATATTTTCTTATATTTAATTCTTATTTAGCATATCAATTTAGAATAATAGGAAGAATAACAGGCGGAATTTTTAAACAAATTGGGGTGACGGAAATGTTAAAACAATTTCATCTTGAAGCATTTGCAGGGTCTGAGTGTAAGTTATTTGTCCTAATGAAAAGAACAGCAGAGGTTCTTGGGAATATGAAACTAGTATAATTAAATCTAATATTTAAAACCAATGATGAAAACACTTATTAAAACAAGCGCCTTAATGTTGGCCGCAGTCCTTGTTATGTCATGCGCTTCTGATGGCACTGATTTGTTCAATGGTAAAGACCTTACTGGCTGGACGGTATATGGTACTGAAAAATGGTATGTTGAAGATGGTATTTTGGTATCTGAAAGCGGTCCTGACGGTGAATATGGTTATTTAGGCACAGAGAAAAACTACAAAAACTTTGAATTGACTGCTAAATTCAAGCAAGACGAAGACGGAAATAGTGGGATTTTCTTTCGTTCAAACTTTGAAGGTACCAAAGTTTCTGGTTGGCAGGTAGAAGTAGCACCTCCAGGCAATGATACAGGAGGGGTATATGAATCTTACGGAAGAGGATGGTTGATCAAGCCAGACCCAGAGAAAGACAAAAACCTTAAATTCGGTGAGTGGAATGACATTAAAATCGTTGTGGTTGATGATCATGTGACTACTTGGTTGAATGGTGTAGAAATGATTGATTATTCCGATCCTAAAATTGGTGAAGGCGAAGGTCAGTTGGCACTTCAGATACATAGTGGTGGTGGCCTTAAGATTTCGTGGAAAGATATTAAAGTTAAAGAATTATAAGCAGGCTGTTTAAAACAACTTGCATAAAAATTCGTACAATAAAACTGGATAAAAAGCCCCTTCAATGGGGCTTTTTTGTGTTCGGTTACTATTGTTTGACAAAAGGAACCAACCTTTGAGGCATTTTTAGTAATTTGCGCCCTAGAAAATAATAATATATGTCCAAATTTGATCCGATAAGACCTTTTTATGATAATGAAGTCAATCAGGCACTGAATGAATATGCCCAGCATCCTATGATGAAGGCCATAATGAATTTCACTTTTCCTGAAAGATCAGAGGCCGAATGGGAGAAAGTGTTTTCAGCTATTCATTCAATCAGAGACTTTCAAACAAAAATTATATATGATGCCGTACTTAGAGTTTTAGAATTAAGCTCTGATGGTCTGTCTACTTCTGGGTTTGAAAACTTGAAGCCAAATACTTCCTATTTATTTATTTCCAATCACAGGGATATTATTCTAGATACCTCTTTGCTGAATGCCACTTTGTTCGAAAATAACTTGGTGATGACTACTTCAGCTATAGGGGATAACTTGGTGAAAAAGCCATTTTTAAAAGCACTCTCTAGGCTGACACGTAATTTTGTCGTTTTTAGAGGGCTGAGTCCAAAGGCAATGTTTGAAAATTCCAAGCTGAATTCGGAGTATATAAGGAAAGCTATACTGACAGAAAATAGATCCGTTTGGATCGCTCAAAGAGAAGGCAGGACCAAGGATGGTATGGACCTTACCCAAAAGGGAATGTTAAAAATGCTGGCGTTGGCCAGTGAAGATACACCTTTGAAAGAATATTTTCAGCAATTAAAAATTGTTCCTGTTTCTATTTCTTACGAAAATGATCCCACGGATGTCCTCAAAATGCCTGAGTTATTGGCCAAGGCCAGGGAGGAAATTTATGTGAAGCAGAAAAATGAAGACTTTAAAACTTTAGTCAGTGGAATTATAGGGCAAAAAAAACGTATTCACATTTCGGTTGGAAAAGTGTTAGACGAAGAAATTGGAGAGATTCTTGGTGCTGATGGTTCCATAAACAAGCAATTGCAATTACTTGCTGAGGAATTGGATCGAGTAATTGTCCAGAATTATCAGTTATGGCCTACCAATTATATTGCCTTGGACCTAATGCATGATACCAATAAATATACTGCTCACTATTCCGTTGAGGAAAAAGAAGCCTTCAAGGAAAGAATGATTAAAGGTATAGACATGGACAATGAAGTGGCAGTACATAATTTTTTGGCAATGTATGCCAATCCAGTAACGCACAAACAAAACATTACAGAGACGGCCTCCTAAAGGCCTATTCATAATATTTCGACAATAACCTGTGTAAGCTTGCTTGAATAAGCTGCCATAGGTTATTGTCGTTTTTTAATAAAATATTGAGTACTGTTTAGTAAGTCTGATAGTGATCGATAACAATATTTTCAAGGATTCCTTCCTTAAAATTAAGTTTGACTACGTCCATTTTATTTGTCTCTATAGTATGGCCAAAGTACCATTGAGGTGATTTTTCCATTTGGGTGTCATATATTTTTGAAAGGTCTTTGGTAAGTAAATTAATGGCTTCAAACTTATTTTTATACTTTTCATTTTCGCTGATGGTTTTTAGCTTATCATACAAAACCCCAACGGCATCTCCTTTATTAATAGCAGATTGTGACAAATCTTTAGGCCATTTATCTAATTCCTCACCGCTACCTAAAAAAATGCTTGCAATGCGATCCTCTTTTATCCCTATTTGTACACCTGAAGAAGTTCCTGCTTTTTCATCCATAAAAATATAATGGTACAGTGGTAATTTGTTTTCTAGCGCTGCTACCCCTTCATAAATATTTGAAACGATATTTATGTATTCAAGCCCTATGTCACCCTTTAATAGATTGACTGCTTCATAGGTGGATTCAGAAGAGGAGCCTACAGAAAAAGTTTTGTAACCCCCAGAACTAATAGTATCTGTAGCTATTAAAGAACTATAGGGCGGTTCAGTAATGATTTCTGGCTCTAATTCATTGTCATTTAAACAGCCAAATAAGAGCAATGGAGATAGGAGTAGCGTCCAAAGGCGAGTCACATACTTTGCTTTTTTGATTGGAGACCTACTGGTTAAAAAGGAATTAAGTCTGTTTCTTGTCATGGTAAAGAAGAAGTTGGAGTAAATGATAGTTTCAAGATCAGTACGATATAAAAAGTGTATTTGTCCTGATAAAATTGATTTACACTTTAAAATAAATTTTTAAATCACTCCAGCGACTTTTTTTATTAGACAATGTCCCCCATTACCCATGTCAATGTAAAGGAAATTGAGGTAGGCTCATTGGATTAGCACCTTATCATGGTTTATTCGCTAATGCTTCTGCAAGAGAAGCCAGGCTAGGCAAAATAAAGTCTGGATGAGCGGTTTTTAGTTGCACTTCTTTTTGAGCTCCGGTCAATACGCCTATTGTCAATCCACAATTGGCATTTTTACCTTCTTCAATGTCAATGGTAGAATCTCCAGCTTTCAGCACCTCTTTTGGATCTGTAATGCCGCATAACTCCATGGCTTTGTGAATCATGTCCGGTTGTGGTCTGCCATTGGTGACGTCATCAGCAGTGACCAATCCATCAATGTCTTTGCCTGTTTCCCAACCTAATTTTAACAGTAGGGAAGAAGCTGTTTTTCTATCATAACCTGTATTAAGTACCACAAAAATACCTCGAGCCCTTAAACCCTCCATCATTTCTTTTACCCCCTCAAAGGACTTCACCTCAAGTTGTTCATAAGTGAGCTTGAGGGTAGGTTTAAAATTGGCGAATGCTTCAGAGGCTATGTTGACAATATCAGTAGAAGAGGTGCAGGCTTTCAAAACATCTGTAATGGCCTGATGCTTCTCCTTACCTGCTCCATGTGCCAATACCTCCTCCAAAGAAACGTTAAAACCTTTGTCATTGATTACTTTTTGAACGGTTTTGTAAACTACATTGTCTTCATCTACCGTAGTTCCAGCCATATCAAGTACCACTAGCTTAATGTTTTTCATTTTTATAAATTAAATAGTTTTTCAATGTTTTCTTTAGCATATGCAGGGCTTCCCGTCATTCCTTTTCCACCAATTCCGGTGACAATATGAATATTTTCATCGATTGTTTTTTTATACAATTCCCCATTTTTACATTGGGCATAGGTGCCGTACCAGCGATAGGCAATTTTATAGGTTGGAAGGTTAATGATCTCTTTGGCTTTTTGAAGCATAAATTGATCAATATCCATGTCTAGATCAAATCCCAATTCCTCACTATTTCTCGCGTCCGCATATTGATGAGAGTCTCCTATAATGACCGAACCGTCCATTGCTTGTTTGAAAAGAATATGGACACCCCATTTTTTCTCAAGCGTATCATTGGCCTCTTTCCTTTTTATAGGTCCATAGGAAGGACATTCCTGAAAAGCCTCATATCTTCGGATGGATCCTCCGGTCAATATAGAGCCAGGCAAATGATAGGACTTCGGCTGTGGTTTGGTTTGCATCATCTGCAATTTAGAAATTTCCATTCCACTTTTATTAAAAACTGAAGGATATAGGGTCTTAAATTCACTTCCATTACATAGGATGACTTTGTCAGACTTGAGGTTTTTCCCACAAGCAGAAGTTGTTGTTATAACAGATCCATTGTTTTCGCAAGCGATGACGGTTGTAGATGGATAATAAGTCAAGCTTAATTCATTTACCATATAATCCAATAGCCGATAAATCATGACGCGAGGTTCTACAGTGAGCTCCTCAGGAAAAAATAAACCACCTTCAATATAATCGGCCCTTAATCCTGAATACTTTTTTAAGCAGTTTTGTTTAGAAACCAAGTCAGCAGTATAGCCTCTGGACACGTTGATTGAATGTAATTCTTCTATCAGCTGCATTTCTTCAGCGTCAGAGGCCAGATAAACGGTTCCCTGCTTTCTTACCGTCAGGTCAATTTTACCCATAATATCATTATAAATCGCCAAACTTTCTCGTCCATAAGATTGCCACCTGGCATTCATTCCGGAGGGTATAACTTGACCAAAATTGCGAATAGTAGCGCCTTGGGGCCTGTTGCCTTTTTCCACCAAGGCTACTTTTAGTCCGCTATTTAGGGCATGATAGGCATGAAAAGCCCCTAAAACACCGCCTCCAATTATTGTTAGGTCAAACATGATTGGTTGTTAAATTTTAAGATTATCTAAAGTCTTTATGTTATTATGGATGAATACCTACCCTGTAATAATTCCCTTTATTTGCCATAGCAAAAGCCTCATCCAATGCTTCCAGATTGAAGGTGAGTCCTACAAGTTTTCCAAAGGGATACTTTTCATGAACTTTTTCCAAAAACTTTATTGCATTGGCCAAATCCTCAGGCTTGTAATTATGCAGCCCTTTTATGGAGAGTAGGTTCCTCACCATGTATTCGGCATTGATGGATAGGTCTCTTTGTGGAAATACAGCACCTACCATTACCAATGTGCCACCAATGGTAAGTTGTTTCAAACAATCCTCAATGGCATTTGGGTTTCCGGAAGTCTCGATTATAAGGTCAATTCCACCATCATTTTGGCTAATGTTTTTTAGGTCAGCATCGCCAAAAATAAATGCTTTCTCAGCACCGAATTTTAAAGCCTGTTCGGCTTTGGCTTTATCTATATCTCGGGCCCATACTTTTGAAGCGCCAAATTCTTTGGCCATAGCACAGGAAGAAAGACCAAGCATTCCTACCCCATTAACCAATACGTTTTTATCTTGGATGTTCCCCGCAAGTCTTAAAGCCCCTGCTATGGTAGCATGGGTACAGTTCAATGGAGCGGCTTCTGCTTGGTTTAGTTTTTCAGGTAATTTGAAAATGGTCGTGTTCTTCCTAAGGTGGCAGTGGCTTGCAAAACCTCCATTAAGCTGGTAAGCATCGTTCATTTGCTCGTGGCCATACTTATACAATCCTTCCGACTTTTGTGGATAGCCCTTTTTTGCATTCTCTGCATCAGGGTCATGTGCATATATGGTCCAAGTAATTCTATCGCCTATGCGGAGATTTTCACCATAATAATCCTTCATTTCAGTTGATGCCATTGCTTCAATGGTACCGACAATTTCATGGCCTAAAACACTAAGGCTACAAGAATGCCTTCGGCCATAGAAGGTGTGTAAGTCACTTGTACAAATGGTAGAAAAATTGTTTTTCACCAGAATTTCACCTTGGGCCAAGGTTGGGAAAGCAATAGTGGATGTAGAAAAAGGTGCCTCTGGCTCCATAAAAACCTTGGCTATAGCTTCTTTTGTCATTTTTTAAGGGTTTTATCTGATCTCTATGAAATAGATGACCAAAAGAATGGCATCTGTTTGCTGGATATTGATAGGGAGGTGAGGAATTCTACCATCGAATAAAAGAGAATCCCTTTGTTCCAGATCAAATGTATTTTCCCCCAATTCATATTTGATTTGTCCATTCAATACATAGAGGTATTCGTATCCATCCGTAGTTACAGGCTCCCTTTGTGCCTGACTTTGAATGGTCAACAAGGAAATTTCCATAGAGGACCTTTCTAGCTTGTGATTGAGTATCAATTGATAATCAAAACCAATGGCTTCCTCTTCTTTCTTTATGGAGGTATATTCGTTTTTCCTTTTTAAAAGATATCCAGGAAATTCTTTTTCACTTTGTAGGCCTGCAAAAAATTCATTTAAATCTACATTTAAGGTATTGAGTACTTGGATCAATGAGGGGAAGGTTGGGAATACCCTTCCGTTTTCTATTTTTGAAAGCATAGCGATGCTTATTCCGGATTTATCTGCTAAATCGCCTAATTTTAAATGTTTTGATTTTCTGATCTCCTTTATTTTGGAACCAATCCAAGTGTTGAGGTAGGCTGAATTATCCATTGATGGCAAGCTTTTTTTTTGGTGGCTTTAAACCTATATAGGTAAATGTAAGTAAGACGAAATTCAAAAAATTTTCTTTATAAGAAAAATTAATTTCTCTTAACGAAAAATTATTTTTTTATTAACATAAGAATTTCGCTTCGAATTCCTTTTAAAACCTACTTTTACAAGTGACTTGATAATTTCGTAAGCCCCTCAAACTGATTAAAATCACTCCTTTTTTATGTCCATATTCAATAGGGTTTCAATTACCAAAACTGATGTGTTACTGGTTTGTACAGCATTTATGGCTTATACAGGAATGTATGCGGTTAGAAAATCTTTTTTAGCAGGTCAATATGAAGATATGGAGCTGTTAAATGGTTTTCACTTTAAAACCTTATTGATAATAAGTCAGGTATTGGGTTACATGCTTTCGAAATTCATTGGAATAAAACTTGTACCGGAAATCCCGGTTTACAAGCGTTTTGGAGCTATAGTAGGTTTGGTAGGTTTTGGGCTATTAATGCTTTTGGCTTTTGCTTATGTACCCCTACCATTCAAACCTTTGGCCATGTTTTTGAACGGTTTGCCTTTAGGGATGATTTTTGGCCTTGTACTCGTTTATTTGGAAGGCAGAAAAAATTCTGAACTGTTGGTGGCAGGATTGAGTGCTACCTTTATTTTTTCGACGGGCCTGATAAAATCAACAGGTATATGGCTGATGCAGAATTTTTATGTAGGTGAATTGATGATGCCTTTTGTTACAGGATTAATTTTCTTTCCAATACTGGTGCTGGCTGCTTATGGCTTGAGTAAAAGCAATGGGCCCACAGTTATTGACAAAGAACTGCGTACAGAACGCCTTCCAATGGACAAGAAAGCTAGAATTGATTTTATGAAAAAACATGGGCTAGTATTTCTAGGTCTTGTACTGATCTATGTGGTGCTGACAGTGGTTAGAGATTTCAGAGATAATTTTATTGTGGAATTTTGGGCCGAGTTTAACCTGTCGGGAAAGCCGGAATTGATAACCCTTACAGAGGTTCCTATCGCTTTATTGGTTTTGGTTATTTGTTCTTTAGGTATTCTGATTCTGGACAATAAAAAAGCTTTCCTTTTAGGTATTTTCGCCACCATTGTCAGTGCGGTACTTATGATTCTTACCACTTTTCTATTTACCCAAGGGTCTATTGATCCAGTTTTTTGGATGATAAGTTCGGGTTTCAGTGTTTACCTGCCCTATATACTTTTTCATTGTCTTTTGTTTGAAAGGTTAATGGCCTTTTTGAAATACAAAGGGACGGTGGGATTTTTATTTTATGTGGCAGATGCGCTAGGCTATTTGGCCAGTGTGGGGATTCTGATCTATAAAGAATTTTTATATACTTCCTCTTCTTGGGTTGAATTTTTCACTTGGCTAAACCTTGGGAGCGGCGCTTTAATTGTTCTGCTGGTTTTTATTCTACTTTGGAATTTAAAAGAAACCTACCCTAAACCTAAACTTAAAAAATGGGCTTCGTTACAAAAGGTAAAATTCTTTTCTTGGTAAAACTCATAATTAAAAACTCAAGAAGCTGTTTAGATTCCCATTATAGCATGGATGTATATTTTTTATAAAAGTTAAAAAGAAACAATGCCACATTCCATATTATCATTTATTTCTGTTGTCTGGACCAAGTATAGCAAAGCGTAACTTGGACCAAACAATAGCGAAAGTTTTCAATTTTCAATCTAAGAATTATAAAATGAGATTATCCGCTTATTACCCATTTTGGTTTCAACAAAATATTTATATATCCTTAGTAAATCCTTGGAAATTCCTTTTTGGCTATCAATAGTTGCGACAACACCTAAATACCACTGGAAAAAAGCAGCCGCTTACGCAGAATTGAATCGCATCAATTTTTGTCACTAAATATGCCTGAAGGAACCTTACCAATCCAGGATTCTGGGGTGTCAGCAATTCCAAACAACCTGGCCACTACAGCGGAAGTGTTGGCATTTGAATTGGGAGATTCTAATTCAATCCCACTTTGAATTTCAGGACCTTTGATCATCCATGGGACAATCATTTCGTCAACTGATGTGCCACCATGACTTTTGCCAATACCACCGTGATCAGTGAAGAGCAAGAAATTGCTGTCTTCATACAAACCTTCGGCTTTAAGTTTTTTTACAAACTCACCCATTTTCACATCAATTTCCTCAATGGCAGTAATAAATTCCGGCGACATCCATTCGTGTCCATGCCCCGCATGGTCTACATGTACCGAATAAAGGAATGTTAAAGTCGGTACATTTTGATTCCTGATAAGAAAGTCTAGAGCGGCTTGGTAATTTTGATCGTAGCGATCGTCTTCTTCAAACCTATGTTCATCAAGGTATTTCTTATTGAAAGGTTTGATGAGACTTTTCCAGTTAAAATAAAAAGCGGTTTTAACGTTGGGCACATGGTCCTTTACGATTTTAAAGATAGAAGGATAATAGCCTTCTTCATCCATCTCTTGAGGAGGAATCGTGTGTTCTTCCTTTTCCCATCCATTGCCAAATACACCATGTTGCTCAGGTCCACCACTGGTGAGGTGACTGGTCCAGTTGGGCATGGTAACAGAGGGCATTACTGTTCTGGTACTGGTAGAAATCACCCCATCCGCAAATAACGCATCGATATTTGGCGTCTTTGCTTTTTGATACCCTTCCAAGCTAAATCCATCAATGCCCAGCATGATCACCCGTTTGGCCACAGGCGCTTTTTCCTTACAACTGAATGAAAACAACAGCGAAAATAAAAGGAGGAGCAGGGTTGACTTGGTTGTTCTCATGGGGCTTGGCTTTTTTGCGAAGATTCGTATTTTGAAAGGGTATTTCCCGATTGATAAATATATAAAAATCGGTTGAGTGGAAGGTTGTCTGCCCTTTGATAAAATGTTGTCTTTTTGTTAAATGGTTAATTATTATTGTATAAACAGGATTGAATACATTAAAAAGAAGTGTCCATTTGCTGATTTCGATATGATTTTGTCAGCATTGTTGCAGAAAAAAAGCAACAATACCGCCAAAATCAAGGACTAGCACGTCTAAAGTCCACGGGTTTCACCCGTGGTTATTGTTGTTGAAGCCCTCTAGGCTTCTGCATTTCCGTTCACTTATACCGTAAATTTCTTATTTGCTCGAATGCCATTCTTCTGCTAATTCGGCTTGTTGGAATGACTAAAATGGCCTCTAACTTATGCCTTAATGTTTAAATTTGTAATACAACCTTCAAAATCTAAATAGATTGGGATGATTTCAAAACATTAGTTGATTGCGATATGATTTTGTCAGCATTGTTGCAGAGAAAAGAGCAACAATACCGCCAAAATCAAGTAGAAGCATTCTTATAGCCCACGGGTTTCACCCATGTTTATTATTGTTGAAGACCTCTAGGCTTTTTCAGACAGTTAGAATTATACGTTTGCATTGACCGATTGCAAGCCTAGAAAATGGGGGAATATACAGCCATACTTAGTCTTTGAGACTAAATCCTGACTTTTCCAGTTCACTTTAGTGTCAGGCCCAGCCTGAACACTAAAGTGATTAAACAATTGGATTCTCGGTTAAAAATTCCAGTGACTTCGACAAGCTCAGGTACTGGCGCTTTAAAAAGCTTAAACGCCGGTAGTAGATTCTTGAAGTATAAACCTTAAAAAACAATTAACAATTAACAATTAACAATTAACAATTAACAAT
>TARA_R110001592_G_scaffold75799_1_pt1 | contig 130068 bp, 90 predicted proteins | sample TARA_R110001592 | Tara Oceans TARA_R110001592 (sample SAMEA4398387) | marine metagenome | biome: Polar Biome; feature: [SRF] surface water layer (ENVO:00010504); material: water (ENVO:00002006), including particulate matter (ENVO:01000060) such as... | depth 5 m
GATGATGTAGCAGAGCGCCTGGGACGGCCTCAGTCATTTGTCAGCAAATACGAGTCCGGGGAACGCAGACTGGACATTCTGGAGCTTTATGATGTGTGTGGAGCGATTGGAGTAACTTTGAATGATTTCGTGAAGCAACTCCAAGTGAATCTTACCAACGACAAGAATTAAATTTATGGTAGCAGCGGTCTTTCCCCCTTTAATCAGCGGTATACACCTTCTAAAAACTGTTTTTTTATCATTTGGGTTGATATGCAAATTCCGTTGATTTAACTACTTTTTTCTACACTATAGTTAATCTTAGTTGTAAATCTGCATGAAACCCTATTCGTCGGGGGAAGTCAGTACCCGTGGCCAGTCTGGCGGAATCAGTCGGTTTTCGAGCGTCCAGCGTTTTTTAACCGCCTTTACATATCTTGGATCATCCGCAAAGAAGGCATGTTCAAGCACAATCACTTGGAGCGACTTCTGCTGCTCTACTTCGTCGAAAATAACATCAAAATATCTTTTAAGGTCATCACGATCGTCTCCGTCTCCCCGGACTTCGACCTCGCCTTGGTATACGTCAGCCGGGAAAAATGGACGGCTCAGCTGGTCAAAAACAACAACGCCTGGAACTGGGCGTTGCCCATCAGAAAACACGCGATGCAAGGCCAGTAATGTGGCTACATGCCCACTCAGATAGCTTTCATCACCACCTATATCGAGCATTTGCATGACACGTGGACCAAACACAAAGCGGATGCTGAGTTTCCTGGCATTGAACGCGATCTGACTGGACCGATAATTGGGGTCGAATGGCAGCCGCTTAAGTAATTCGGTTGCATGAATGGAGACCTGTGTTTGCAGGACCTCAATTCTCTCGGCTTTTGCTTCCGGGTCTGCAATTTGCTCAAGCTCTCGAATTTCTGCTTCGAGTCTCTCGATACGTGATCGATCGATTGTTTCAATGGCTGATGTTCGATCATCAAGATAATAACTTACTCTTCCGGAAACTCGAAGCCTTCGCTCATCCAGCCCCATCCGCTCCGATGCTTCTTCAGATTCACGTATGACGGCTGCTATCCTTGTCCGAACGGTCTCAAGCTCCTGACCAATTCTGATCAGATCTTCAGAGCGCCCTTTTGCGTAATCGTCAATCTTGGGCCGATCCCGCTCTACATCAGACAATTCTGCCTGCAATCGGCCTAACGCTGATTCAATATTTGATAATGACGGAGTTTTCTCACGGATTGATCCATTGCAAACAGGGCATGCATCTCTCTCCACATTTGATTTGAAGTACCCAATGACGTCCAGACGAGACCTCTGCCTTTCGACCGCGTCTGAGTAGCCTACCGCAGACTCAATTACCATGTTTGCGGCATCCAACTGATGGCGTGCGATGGCATACTGTTGCCGAAGGTCACGTTCTGTCGCGTAGAGGGATTGCAATTGGTCCTGCTCTCCGAACGTCTCGGGCGAAGTTGCCCAACCGGATACACGCTGTAATAGCGTCGTGATAATGTCTTGAGGCGCGTTGTCGGACACACGGTCGACCATCTGCAATTGTGCTGCCTCCGCCAAAAGGCCAAGCGCACGATCCCGCTCACCAACCAGCGTCTTATCCGCTGACTCTATACGGCGAGATTCACGATCACGCTGCGTTCGAATCTGACGAAGCTTTGTTTCTGCCCGGGCGGTCGCCTCGTCAACCGCTCCAAGAAAATAGGGAAGCGAATCCGAGATCGACAATCGTCTCTCATCATTCGCGCCGCGCAGCAAAGTTGATTTGTTGATGATAACCTCATCGCTTTGTAGCAGATACGGTATGGCATTACGGAAGGAAATGCGCGTGCCCTCCCGCTCTGTGAATGTTTCCCCTGCCACGACTCCCATTTTCAGGGCTTGCTCAAATTGCCGTAATCCTCCATCCCGATTTGTGTTGGCTGTGATTGTCGACGCGAAGGCAGGGACTTCGACGGGAGCCCCTACCGAAAAATACACTTCCTCGCTGGATAACCCGGCTGGCGGCGGAACGCGCCTGCACAGGAGAATATCGGATTTGCCATTCCGCCATAAGACTCCCACCCAAGACGTTGCTTCACGGACGACCCCTGGAATGTGGCACTCACTTGCCCCGAGACAATAGTCGATAACTTCAATCAATGACGATTTCCCCGAGTAGGAAACACCGACCAAAATATTGACCGCTGATAACTCGAAATCGAGATCAAGGCGTTGATCGTGATGACTGTATAAATATATTGATGCAATCTGCATTCTGCTCATTGATATAGCCTCAAGCACGCCAAGACAGTTTCAGTTGATTGAACGTCACCTACCCATCGCCCAAACGTTCGGGATATTGAGAGTATGCGTCCCCGAGGTTCAGTGGCCGGAAAACGCAAAGCCTTCTTCATCCCGGTATTGTCTAGGTCCACATATCCTGCATCATTAATATCAAGAATCCTACGTGAAATCGCAAACAAAAGAGCTTCTCGCGAGAACGGTGTTAGTGCTTCGATACGCCGTCCAAGGTCAAGGGTGATTTCCGGGTGCCTGCTAACCCAGGTGATAAGACCAGTTCGGCTATTGGTTCCATTGAATGTGTCAGCCAGATCGCCAGACAACGCAATCGGCAATGGGAGAAGCATCAGGGGCAAAGGTACGCCACGATTATCTGCCTTCATGTAGTTTTGGACAAAATCCCGGAGCATCAGTGCGCAGAACGCAGGATTGGTGTAAGCAAAGGTATCGGTCGACTGGGATGGCATCAGCGTTCTTCCGATTCTTCTGTTCCCAGTATTTCCTCGTACTTCGGGTGCCAGCCAATACGCTTTTCGTCAGCGAGTTGCTGGAAGCTTCCCTGAACAAGGTATTCGGCCGTAAATAGCGGGCGGATCGGTTGAACATCCCGATGGGCATCCAAGTGTGACCAGTCCAAGAGCTGAAGGCCATTACCCTGGCATTCGGTTTCATCAGCCCCGGAACAGTCATGCTGCATTGGCCCGAAGCGCTCATCCCATTTTTCTACCAGGCCCGAATCGAACCGATCCAGTTCTGGAGCGATAGACAGGTCGTCAGCCAGCCACTTTTCGCGCTGGGTTCGAACCCGCCATCTTGCAATCGCTGCACGCCGTATCCTGGGTTTGCCACCAGAGACAAGCTCAATCTGACGGGCCATTATCCCGCTCATCTCAGCATCAAGATCATCGGGGAAGAGACCGGCCACATCGTCGGGTAAACCACGGTTGGAGTGCTCGATAATGAGTCGCTCAATTTGTGCGAGGAGCTCCACCTTTGAGAGCTTTCGATCTCGACGACCGAGCATTGACAGAATGACCTGTCGGTCCCACCACTCCAGCAAGCGTTCAACCAGGCGCTGCCTTACTTCTGCCAAGACACATGTTTTCAGTTTCTGCGCTACAGCATCCGGTATATCGGCAGCATTAGGTATTGCGGGTACGAGCTTTATACCGCAGAGGAAAGATTGGCGTTGGGTTGGACTCAATGCGAGCCATGCTTCACAGCCAGGTGACCGCGTTGTATATGGCTTGGTTTCGCCTTTGGCCACTATCTTTGCCCTTGCAATACGCACGCGGGTTGCTTCGTCATCGAATAGTTTCACGAGTACGTCGGAACGAGGCGAACCGAAATCGGTCAGTTCTTTTAGGACATCGTCATCGTTCACCACAGCACAGGTGGCGAGAATGAATTGGTCGCCGGATTTTGGCCCATGGTCACACCATACTTTAATGGTTTTCCAGAGGCCGTCCGCCTTGATCGTTAATGGGGTGCCAGGCTTTAGTGAGTGTTTCAGCTGATGAAGGTGGGTCGTGCCATCTTCGATCGTGACATCATCAGCGGTCTCTACTGCAACGCATGCGTCATCATTGGCGTCGAGTAACACGAGTAGCGCATACATTCCTTGGTAGTAATAACCAATCGCAGAATCAGAAGCACTATGTTCCCCGACTGCTGACATAAAACGGTCCTGTGAAACTGGCTGATAACAGTTTAGCGGATGTCGGAAATAAGGAGTCTCGCCTGCTTTTCTTAAATGGGGGTTTGAATCTTAATGAGCACTATAGATTGCTCTGTAAACGTCCCATTATTTAAAAAACAACTTTTTCAAAATAACTAACTGTATGAAATGAATATATGCACATAAGCTACCAATAGTTATAGGCAGAAACAACCGTTGAGGTGATATATTACTATGGTGACCTGCCCCCACAAATGACAACTTTCATAATTCATCAAGCATGGTAAGCACAGTCAACATCTGGAGGCCCGGACGTCGTGTGCAAAAATGCACAAATCCGTAGCTTCAAGTATGATCCCGATATTGGGAACGTAATAGGACACAGAAGCTGTTGGGCATCGGAGTGTAATGTGTAAGAAAGATTAGACTTACTGCTTTTATATAACTTCAGAAGAAAAAGTCGTCTCGTAATAAAGTATTATTTTAAAGTTCTTTACATGACATATTCGCGACAGTACAATTTGTGGTTATTTGTGCAGATGTCGTTCAGGTCAGTAAGTAACTTTCTACTAGAAAATGTAGAAGTGTCAACAATGTTTGGTACTGAAACCACAATGTCGACAGTCTTTCCAGAGATTCAATTCGGCGATCAGAATCAAATCGTAAAGTCTCCTACTTGGTTTACTTGGGCATACGCATTCGGTCGCTTTCTTGTCGAGAATGAACAAGCTTTAGAGGCTGGTCTGATAGTTGTGACAAGCCCCTGTCAATCACCATTGATTGGAGCGGTGGGACTGGGAGCATTGGTCAAACTTCTAGAGAGGCAGACAAATACGACCGACAACGATAAGTATTTTGAACAGCTTTTTTCTCTACCAACTGGCACTCTCGTGAGATGGAAACCAAAAAGAAAAGCCAGAACAAAAGTCTTCAAACTGTTGAAGGATCGATGTCGTAAAAAGGGGATCAAGATGCGACAGGTGTCAGGCTCCAGAAAGGACTCTAACGCATCCTATTTTCTTACCCAACAAGCTGCTCTTTCTTATGTAGTTGACTCAGTAGAACAGACTGATCCCGATCTGACACATTCACTGTCGCGATATCCTGGTGCAGCGATCATTGAAAAAATATCACAAGACATTTCTCCCGAACAGAATTGGCGAAATAATTTGGATGACATTGTTTTCGCTGGTCCAACGGGGGGTCATTCAAGTCCCAAAAAACAGATGACTTCTACCAGGCTCTTCTATACTGAATCGCATGGAATGGGCCTCCATGAATTGCTAGCTGTAAAAGAATGGATCAAAAATTCCCAACAGACCCCTCATTTTTCAAGATTTCTCAATTCGTCGAAGAATAAAAAAGAGATCCCGCAAATCGTGAAAAAATCTCGATTTGTGTTTTACAATTCAATCGATTCATTTCTGCGTTTTACTGATCGTTTTGAATCTCAAGTGCAGGTTTTGGTTTCCTCGCGTAATGTTGATTCAAATAAACTGGAAAGACTGCTCGGAAAGCTTCATTCATATAAGGAGCGAGCAGTACCTGTAGCGCCTGAAATAATGGATCAGATTCCTTGTCCCCCTGTTGGTCTGCAGCTTATTGATTACGGATCAAAGAAAAAAAGGGAGAAGAAATGGTAGAAAAAGATCTATTGTCACTGTGTCTGAAGTCTTGTGAGAAACTTGAGTATGAGAAAACTGCGATTGAGTGTGACCTCTTTGAAGAATTTAGAAAAACAGCCTTTCGGATTATTCAAAGTGCAGAAATGGAAATATCTCCTCAGGGCTCTACGATAAAGCGTTATCTCTGGAAACTGATCAGAAGATTAAGTGAGTCACCATTTGCCTGGAAAAATACTCTTTCAGAGGTAATGGGCTATCAAACTGATGAATTTCTTAAATCAATTGAATACTACCTTGGAAACGAAGTGTTGGTACATGCAAATAAACTTAATGATCTCTGGGGGAAGATGGTGAGTTTGACGGGGGCTCAAAACCCTCTGGCAAAATATATTTTTGAAGAAATCGAACTGTTGCGAGATGAAGTAATCGACTTTCGAATACTGGCAATAGGTCCCTACCGACCAGATTATCTACCATTTCTAGAGCAACTTGAGTTGGATGGGGCCGATCTTTTCTGCACAGTGAATACATTGAAAAAGAGTCAACCTTTCTCAACCTTAATTACCTGTGGGCCCTTTCGTGATAATGATCCAGTTTTCACCTCTCCCAGATATAACAGGATCGTGAATGTTCGCTGGTCTGTAGACAAAGATATTTCTGGTTTTCCTGAATATCTGTCTGAAGAAGTATTTGAAGATACCGATTCAATGTTCCCATCAGATTTTCCATGTAGAGTATTTCAAACAGAATATCTGTCAAAGGTTGATTTGCAGTACCAGCCGGAAGTGGAGTTCGGGGATGACTGGTCGTTCGATGCATTTGAAGAAGTCTACATAAAGCGTCGTAAACGTTACCGGGGTTATTCCGCCGGTAATTTTACAGATTCAATCACATTTAATCCCGAAGCTGACAATAAGAGACAAGCTAGTTCACATTCATTTTCAAAGCTTGTTTTTTTTGATGGATCTTATGTGATATTCCCGTTTGATCAACAGAATAAACCTCCTTTTTTGTTTTCGATTGACCCGGAAACAGATTTTGAAATTAAGAAACGGAGGCCATACGATTCAACAAGCCAGCCAGTAGACGAGGTGGATAAATTGCAGCCGGGCATGCTGGTTATCGTCGAACCTGATGCTTCTGAGGCTTTGGCTGGCAGCGCATTTAAAGAATCGAAAAAAGAGCCTCTGCATCTCAGATACTGGAAAGAAGTAGTCAAAGAAGGAATAGAAAACCTGATGACCAACGGGATTTCGATCAAGAATGCGATGCAGCGACTCAAAATTGATCCGTATTATGAGAATATTGAAGGGGCAGTAAAGAGGTGGTCTAAATTTCGTCCTGGTCGAATCGATTCTCCCTATGATCTGAAGACATTTAAAATTCTACTGACTGAATTTGTCCAATATCCAGAATGGGAGAAAGCGTGGCTTGAAATTCTCAGTCTAAGGGGAGCATCAATCAGTCGCGGATTGATTGCAAACAGTACGATCGATCAATATTTAGTGAAATCTGTCGAGAAAAATTCTCAGACTGTCTTAGATAATCCAAAGACCATTCTTAATGTCAAAGGATTTGATGCTGAAGTTATCGTAATTGAGGTGGCTGACATGATTAGTTTGTCTGAGGAAGACATAGAAGGACTTAATATTAACAAATACTACCAGACAGACGACTCATTATTGGGTGAATAATCATGGCTCAGATGATTCCGGATTACTTCGATGATGAGAATACTCCGCCTGGAGAGCGGGATTTCTTCTATTGGCTATCAAAGTGCCCTGCTGAGTGGCTGATTTTTCACAGTCTGGATCTGCAGGCCTGGAATCGATCAAAGCAAACTGAAATCGACTTTCTAGTCGTCATTCCGGAGACAGGAATACTTTGTATTGAAGTTAAATCTCATGAACGCGTCATAGTATCCAATGGAGCTTGGTTGTTAAACGGAAAGAAGCACAAGTCGCCGCTGAAACAGGCTGAAGATGCTGCTAAGACCTTTGTTCGTAGAGTCAGAGAGGCACTGCCAGAATTAGCAAGAATACCTGTTGTACGGCACGTTGTATTTCCTCGTGCCGCTTTTGATGTGCTCCATGGCATTGAGTTCAATGCATGGGAAATATGGGATATTGGTAAATGCCTGTCAGGTATCGAAAACAACTGCTTTTGCGATGATCTCGTTAATGTCCTGAAGAGTGGTATCAAGCATTCAACATACCTGAAACCTCTTGATCATCCGGTTTCCCAGAGGGATCTTAAAAAGCTTGAGCAATTTATGCGTCCTACCTTCAAGTCTACCTCAGTTGACAAAGTGCATCAGGAACTTCGTCAGCTTAAGATGAATCAATTATTACATGACCAGCAGAAACCTGTATTGAGTCTATTTGAAAAGCAGGAACGACTGATTTTAAATGGGCCTGCAGGAACAGGAAAGTCCCTTATTGCAGTTGAAATAGCAAGACGAATGCGAGATCAGAAGCTGCGTACAGGATTATTATGTTTCAATCGTCATATGGGTAACAATCTTGAAAAACAGATGAGTGATGATGGACCACTTATTATCGCAGGTACCATTCATGCAAAACTGGCGGAAATGCTTGAGATTACAATCCCGTCTAATGCTACATCAGAGTTCTGGGATTCAGAGTTTCTAGATATTGCAGAAAATAAATTGATCAATGACGAAGTTAAGTCTGACTGCCAGTTTCAGGTACTGGTTATTGATGAAGCACAGGATCTTTTATGCAGACCCAGATTGTTTGAACTGGTTGAATTATTACTGGATGGAGGATTTGAGAAAGGACGCTGGATGTTTGCAGGTGATTTTTCGTATCAGATCTTTGCCAATGATACAGATCGGAATATTCTCCATCAAAAACTTGAATCTTTACGAAGTATTCCCCGTACAGTGATGTATGACCTGCGGGATAATTGTCGAAACTACAAGATGGTTGGTAATCCGGGGTTGCTTCTGTCGGAAATGCACGATGAAGTTTACTCAAGCTATATGCGCGGTGACGGGAACCATGAGTTTTTTAATGCCAGCTTCTATTCTAAAGAGAAATCTCAACCTGATTTGCTGATCAAGGCAATACAACAACATATCGATCGTGGCACCACCATGGATGATATCGTCGTTCTATCTTTCCGTTCGCCTGATAAATCCGCAGCCTCAAAAGTTGCAAATAATCAAATTCCATTCAAACGTATTGGAGAGTCTGGACATGGAGTTGCATATGGTTCGATTCATGAATTTAAGGGGCTCGAAAGCAATGTTGTCATTCTAACGGATGTGCACGAGCCAGAAGACAGTTTTGAGCGTGATCTGTTTTATGTGGGAATGACGCGCGCTTTATTTTCAGTTAGTATTCTGGTGTCGCAGTCAGATCAGGCATGGTTCTTACGTGCCCTGAAAGGAGAGTGAGTTAATATGAGTTCACCAGAAAATGCAGTAAAAGATCGAGCTAACTTGCTGGCTCTGACACGATCTGAGCTAGTTGGGCCTTCTCGGTACTTAGATAAAGCATCAGAAGTAAAGATCGTAGAAGGTACTGTCAGATTAGATGAGACTCAAGGGCCTGTATTTGTCAAGAATGCAGATACCGGGGTATTTGAGGAGTTGCTTTATGATCGTAATGAAGGCCCAACCCGAAAATACGGTATCGGAATTTTGCACCCTACCTGGCAATCTCAACAACCAGCTATAGAAGATGAGCTGGAAGATGTTGTTGGATGTGATTCATCAGTCGAATCTGATGAAAGCGATGAAAGCGATGAAGTCAGTATACCTGCGAAATCAGGTGATGGGGACGATGAAAGTGATCCAGATCTACCTCTCACAAATCGTTTCAGGCAGTCGACACTAGGTGTATCTTTTTGTGTGCGATTACCTGAAAATTCAAAACTGGCAATTGCTCTGCCAACTGAAGTGAAATATGAATGGCAGCACGAATCTGATACCCCTTTTCCAGTGAATGGATTTTACAGGTCAGTTACAGTCAACAAAGTTATTGAGAATGGGGCAAAACCGATCTATTTTCGAGGGGCAGCCAGGTCAAATGCCTTTCCTTCTGATTTCAAGGTCGAAATCGAGGCGAGTGAGATTCAATCTAAGTCCTATTTCACGAAACAGGTCGAAGTTGCGGATGGTAATTCTCGGCTATATGAGCTTTCTGTCAAGTCGAGAAATATGCCTGCTGATGACCACTGGTTAATTACAATTACATTGAGTAATCAGACCGTAGCGGTAGCGGATCAGGCGCGAAATCATCAATTTATGCTATTTCAGGCTTACTTTGATGTTAGTGTGACAGGTGAAGGTTCATTTATGCCCTATCCAGTCGCGCAAACAGCAGGTTTCTCAGATACTGAACGTGATTCGCTTCAACTGCTTTACCGAAACTCGAAAACCTGGGCGATTGGCCATAATTGTGCAGCAGGTTGGAAAAAAAATGCGGGGAAAAGTCCTGAGTTAATTTACGCCGATGTTTTTCCGGTTGTGGAAACTCCAAGTATGACACCCGATATCACAGACTCATCAGGTAATGGATTGACATTTTCAATGTCAGAATTGTCTATGCTGGATGATAGTGGGATATCAGAAACGTGGCAGAAACTGGATCGATTACCTTATGAGTACGAGGCATGGCTTGGCCCTCCAGATTCATCAACTGGTTTAAAACATGATTTGCTGTCGGTTGAAACCATGTATCAAAATACAGCAAAACGGCATATTGCTGATTGCCAGGCAGTATTGGATCGAATTAAAAAAGGAATAATGGTTCTTAAGACTAACGAAAATGCAAGAACTGCATTTAGATTAGCCAATAAGGCAATGGTTCTGCAGCAGATTGCAACTAAGCAGTTGAAGAAACGAAAATTATACTTCGATCCGAGCAGTGGTCGTAAAGGTAAAGTGAAGCCGGCGGGTGAGTATAAGACTCCAAAACAGATTTATGACGCAGGCACTATTGATAGCTCAATAGGGAAGTGGCGTGCCTTCCAACTTGCTTTTCTTCTAATGAATATTCCTGATTTTCTAAATGAGGGTAATGACGAGTATGAAAAGCTGAGAGAGAATATCGAATTAATCTGGTTTCCCACAGGAGGTGGTAAAACCGAAGCTTATCTTGGGGTGGCAGCCTACTCCCTCTTTTTAAGTCGACTAAATTATGGTGACCAGGTAGCAGCCGGTGAATCTCCTTTACCTGTTGATGGCACAAATATTTTAATGCGGTACACCTTGCGGATGTTGACAACTCAGCAATTTCAGCGAGCCGCAGCACTGATTTGTGCTATGGAGTGTATTCGCCAAACGCATGATGAAAAGAAGATTGCGGGTGGGAGTTTTTCTTTGGGACTTTGGATTGGGACGGATGGTGTTCCAAACAAAAATTTACAAGCAATCAATGAAATTAGAGAATACAAAAATGAACCTAAAAAGCTAAATAATCCTCTTGTCGTAACTGAATGTCCCTGGTGTCGTTCGCAACTGGGAAAGGCAGAAATTAAACGACCAGCAAAAGGGTGGAGAGAACAGGATTGGAAGCATGAAGTTTTAAAAGGAATCTGTGAGGAGAACCAGGAACCCATACTTCATTGTTCAGATACTGAATGTGTTTTCTCTGACCGTTTGCCAATTTTAGTAATTGACGAACAGATTTATAATAGGCCCCCTTCTTTAATCATTGGGACAGCAGATAAATTTGCTGTTATTGCTTATCGTCCCAAGGCGAGGGCTATCTTTGGACGGTCTGATAACGGTGATATAATCAGGCGTCCTCCCTGTTTAATAATTCAGGATGAAACTCATCTGATAGCAGGGCCACTTGGTACATTATTTGGGCTCTATGAAAGCGCGATCGAAAAACTCTGTACTTTGAATAACAATAACGGAGTCGACTCGAAGCCGAAAATTATCTGTTCGACAGCAACTATTCGGGGTGCGAAAGAACAACTGTTATCAATATTTGCACGAAATTCGTTTACTCTTTTTCCGTCACCAGGATTAGATATTTCAGATTCATTTTTTGGACGTTACGCAAAAGAGAACGACTCTGAGAAATTAATGCCAGGCAGAATGTATGTCGGAGTCAATGCATCTGGATATGTATCATCACAAACTACTCAGGTTAGAGTATTTTCTTCATTATTGGTCAATGTGCAGAACCATATAAAGGAAACGGATCGTGATCCATGGTGGACGATATTATCATTTTACAACAGTTTGCGGGAGCTGGGGGGGGCGCTAACCCTTTTTCAAGGTGATATTAAATCAAGGATGAAGTTTCTGACGCGCAGGGACAAGCTTGAGTTCCGGAATGATCCAAGGTCGATTGAGTTAAGTAGTCGACTGGAGCAAAGTGAAATTGTTGAAATTATGAGTCTGCTTGAACTTGAGTATCTTGGGAACGAGGAAAGGCCCGTTGATGTCTGCCTCTCTTCAAGCATTATTGAAGTTGGAGTTGATATTGATCGACTTTCTCTGATGGCGGTTGTGGGACAACCTAAGAATACCGCACAATATATTCAAGTGACAGGGCGTGTAGGCAGACGATGGTGGGAACGTCCGGGCCTTGTTTTTACTTTGTATAGTTCTACAAAAATTCGAGATCAGTCTCACTATGAGCAGTTTTACAGCTATCACGGCCGGCTTTATGAGCAGGTTGAGCCTACATCTGCTACCCCATTTTCTCGTGCCAGTCTTGAACGTGCAGCAATTGGTGCCATGTTCCTGTATGCACGTTGTATTTCGCCAGAAACAACTACAGCAAATTATTCCAGTTATTCAGAATCGTTGAGAGAAGCAAAAGAACTGCTTATATCGCGATGTGAAGCTGTCGAAAAAGAACACGCTCAGGAAATTGTCCCAATCATTGAAAAACTGCATGAGGAAATTAAAACACGTTGGACGACTGAAAGAGAATTTTGGGAACGGATTCCGTTAGAAACAGATGATTCAGTCTTATTGCGATGGCCGGGGCATTTTTCTTCTGCGGCCCAAAAAAAGACGACCTTCGAAATTCCCTCGAGCCTGCGGCAGGTAGACAAAGCTGGTGCATTAGAGATAACAAAACATTATGTATTGAAAGAAAATTATGGCACGTAGCAATACACGTGGCAATATAAGACTTGCACAATTAATTTCAACTTTTGGCCCTGGTTCGATAATGGTCGATAAATTTGGAACATCCTTGATTATTTGTGGTCTTGATCACTGGTACTTCCGGGAACCAGATAAAGTTAAGGGTTTAGCTGAACCGGCTGAACAAAGGTCGGAATTCCAGTTTTCTGAGTGGAGATTGGAGCAAAATCTTGACATGGACTACTTCATGGAACCACCAGATTATAGATATCAGAGAAGACGAAATGAGGCAGACGAGTCAAAGGAGCAGACCCCCAACCAACAATTGTCTATACCGGCTATCAGATTTCCAAGTTATTTTGTTTGCAGCAATGCAAGGTGTAGCGCAATGCGACAGGTTGAATTTCATTTGGGAAAGCGGCCTCGATGTCAGGAACATGATACTTACGCGAGAATGAATCAGGTTCGTTTTATTACGATTTGTCCAAATGGTCACATAGATGATTTTCCGTGGAAACTTCTTCTCGGCTGTGGGGATCATTGCCATGGTAAGCTCTCACTTCAGGAACAGGGAAGTTCTGACTTGGCTTCAATCAGGGTGAAATGTTCTTGTGGGAATTCAGAGAATCTGGGAGGGGCTACTTCGTATGAAAGAAACAACAGTGGACAAATCGTATCTGCACTGAGTGGAATAATTCGAAAGAATACTGGCTCTGTTGAGGCTGGTAAATGTCGAGGAAGATGTCTATGGCATGGGCCAGATTATTATGAAGACTGTGACCAGGATTTTGTGGCCACATTTCCAAATGCAACGAATGTGTATTACTCAAAGACCAAGACGTCTATTTTTATTCCAATAAGAGAGGATGTAGGCGGAAGTATTGAACGAATTACTGAGCTTATAGAAAGGTCTACAAATAAGATTCCCTACCTCAAAATGATGTGGGGAATTAAAAAAGATGATGCTGCTGATTATCTCAATCAGATGATAGAGGAGAATAAGTCGGATTTTATAGATGTTGAAGCAGCTAAATCAGAATCGCTCAATGCTCTAACACAATACATGAGCGGTGTCCCTGTTCTACAGAACAACAGCCCGGAACCTTGTGAACCAGAATCAAGTGAAGCCCAGTTCCGCAGAGTCGAATTCAATGTACTGCGCCAGCAGGCTGATGAGAAAGACATAAGAACTACTCCTGTTGATGTAACTCTTGAACTGAAGAACCATGTCGAGAAAATTATTAAAGTTGAAAGATTAAGAGAAACCCGCGTGCTATACGGTTTTGATCGATTTGAAGTTAAACCTTCCATGAGCACTCCTGATGAACTAGGAAATCAGGCATTACAACAGTTATTTGCTCATCCGCCGGAAAAAGGTAATCGATGGTTGCCGGGCAAAGTGGTTTTTGGAGAAGGGATTTACCTGGAGCTCAGGGAAGACGCTATTAGTCGCTGGCAAATGAATCAACAGGAATGGATTGCATCCAGGCTTAGTGGTGACCATAATTACGGGGGACGCTTCAGCCAGCTTGATATTGCTATTGCGCCAGTCTCTGGAGAAATCACCAATGAATGGATTTCACGTTATCTATTGATTCATACGTTTGCACACATTTTAATCAATCAGTTGGTTTATGAGTGTGGTTACAGTACTGCATCATTGCGAGAACGTCTTTATGTTTCAGATGACCCAGAAGCTCCGATGGCTGGGATTTTGATTTACACTTCTGCGGGAGACTCTGAAGGAACCCTCGGAGGGTTGGTTCGCCTTGCCCAGCCTGAGTATTTTGGGGGAGTCATCGAAAGAGCCTGTCAACGTGCGTCCTGGTGCTCTGCAGATCCTGTGTGTTCTGAGGTAACTACGTCCGTTGATCCGAATCTGGCTGCATGTCATAGTTGTGTTTTGTTGCCAGAAACTTCCTGTGAAGTATTCAACAAAGGCTTGGATCGAGCAATGGTTGTAGGAACACCTGAAAAACCTGATGTTGGGTATTTTTCAAATTTGCTAAATGCATCTTTCAGGCAACAACTTACTGATCAGGTATAAAATTTTTAAAATCGATGAGATTGACTGAAGTTATAATTTGAATCAGAATTTCGACGTCAAATCTATATGGAAAATGTTCCTTTTCATCTAAACGAATAAGTTTGGTTAGATAATGTCAAATATTTAAGATTATCCAGTTTAAGTATTATTGGAGTTCCTTTGTCTTGGAAACTGGATAATGCGTCGCAGCTAAAATACTGCGCATAAAGTTTTTCTCGGGTGGGAAAATCTTGAAAACGCGAAAATGGCCATCTGTCATTTTTAAGTCGTCTCTGCTTTTACTTCTCCCCTCCCATATTCCATTAGACTAATGAGTTCTGGATTATGCCAATGGGGCAATCCAAAGCCTAACGAAATCGATTAAATTCTTTAGGAAGTATGGAAACAACAGATTCCGTATCCATAGCGTAAAGGTCCCACGCAAGATCAAATTGCTTATAGACATCTATCAGCCTTCTCACCGTACCAGGTTTTCCACGAGTGCGACCGTTTAATTTTTCTGTAGTTGTAACCCCCCGCTTGGCACGACTAGTTTCCTTGTTAAGATACAAGGCGGTAGCGGTACCCAGCAACGATCCATTGGTCACAAGTTCCTGGCGGGACGCGAGCTGTTCGACAATGTCACCAGGCTGGTGAAGCGGTCCGCACAGAAGAATCATCGCTTTATCAGGGGATGACCGATGAGCGTGGAAGATTCGGTAGGGACCAGCCAACAGATGTCTGTAGTATCTAAAAGCGTGGCCACTTTCAGGCACCCAGCGAGCATCCTGCCCTGGAGATCGACGTCCCTTTTTGTCAGCAGGACAAAGTTCCTCAAAATAAAATAGTGCCAGCCATGCCCAGACCCCGCGGTCATGGTCTATACCATCCAGCCCAGAATCACTCAGCTGTCCATGTAGATATTCTGCTGCTGCATAACGACTTCCGAAGACTTGTGGCTCAATTATGATTTCAACATCACCCAAATCTTCTGACGTGTCGCCGTGTTCCAGAATCTCAATGGGAGGAGCAAGTTTCGGATCTATTTTGACTGAGTGAAGAAACTCCAACAATCGACTGATACCGTTTTCGTTGAGTCTACGCAGAAGAGCCATCAGAAGCCTCCTTTTTGCCAGGCACTTAGAAACGAGGAGAGAACCTGCTTCTGCCTCGTGAAGGCGGATACTGCATCTTCGATCCAACTTTCCGGATCATCAAAATCTTTACGGTACTCAGCAACTCCCGGCAACGATTGAGCAAAACGAAGCCAGCGTGAGTGTGGGGATTCGCTGTCTTCGGCATCACTCGCATCGTCAATTACAAGCAGGTGCGTCAGTACTGTCCGAAGAATCATGGGAGCAGACAGTGCCTGAAACAGAGGTGACGCTGCAACAGATCGCCAGTCACCTGTCGCTCGATTTATCAGCAGCACAGGCGTTGGGTCCAGTTCAACCTGATATATTTCGTCACCAAGATCAGCCGCCCTTACCCGTAATAATGGTGCGCGTTCATCGTCATCTGCAATCTCTCCAGCAGGCCGAATCCGATCAGCCACACCAAGCATTTTACCAGCAGATTCCCCTGAAGCAGTAACTCGAACACGAAACTGGATTTCCTCAGACGAATCGAACTCGCTGAGTCGAGTGTCTACAGGACGAACGAGCGAAGAGACAGTCCCAAAAGGGAACCTGACCCACGTTGTCTGTCGATATGCTTCGACAAAAACCATTGCATCTGGTGGGAATTTGTATTCTCCGAGAGTCAGTTCTGCCTGAAATTCCGGAACTCCACCCTCAACGCAAGACATTACTATATGGACATCTCGTCGATTTATTTTCCGCAGACCTGTATAGTTGAATCGACTAATTGTCATCTGTGCTCTCCTTTTCAAGAGCACGAACAAATAGATTACGTCGTTCGTCAAACCCTAAGACATTGATTTTGAAGCTTGGATTCAACACTTTAATAAGAAGCTGATTTCCACTGGCAGACACGACTTCAGTACTTCCTTTGTGTTCCGGTGGAATGTCAATTTTCAGTTTCTTAAGATCGAAGTCAGTTCGATACCAGGATTTTAAGGGATTTCTTGTCCGATCATCATAGGCAACTTCAATCAGGAGCTGGTCTGGCTGAGAAGCCTCAGGATCGCCACTGGTGACAGAGAAGCCCCCCTTTGATTTTGCCACTCGAAAGCCTTTTGGTTTAGGGGGAGGAGGCTCAGGATCATCTTCGCCTGTTGATTCGGGATCATCCTGTTTCTTTTGTTTTTTCTTTCGTGATTTAACAGAATCCTCTTTGCTTGGCACCGGCAATGAAAACAAGTCAATCAAAACAGTGGGGTCTTCTTCGACATCTGATTCCGAAATCAACCGAATTATCTCGGCAACGCTATTAGCAACAAACTCAATGTTAGCCACACCAGTCTCGTATTTGTGGCGGTAGTGGGAACAATCCTTCTGCCACTGGGTATGTGCCGGATTTTCAGAATCCCCTAACATGGTTGCCAGAGGTCCATCCACAACCAGGACGAGTGAAGCAATCCCGTGAGTTGTACGACCACGAACATCAGAGATGGTGATTCCATCTCTGACAAAAATCGGTCTTCCTCGTTTATCAGAGCCGTCGTTTGAGAAATAAACTTCGAAGAATGACCATTCTGAATCCTGCTTTTTCTTTCGTACCGGCATCGGTACTCGAACCGCCAGTTGTTCGCCAGCCTTGAATTTTTTGCGAAGAGATTCGACGACATCTTCAGGAAATAGATCTGGGTTCCAGCGCGGAGCTCGGTTCTCTGGAGGGCGATTGAGAGTAAATCGCTCTGAATCACCTATAGTTTTTGACCATGCTGACAACTGAATTACAGGCATCAATGACCTACTATGGTGGAACTCATTTGCAATTTCTGCAAGGTTCGACTGATCCAGAGTCATGAGCTCATTGTCGGGACCAATGATTTCAACAATCAGCTCACCAGAGAGGATAGGAAAGAAATACCCAACAATAACGGCATGAACTATCGTCTCAACAGTGATTTCTTCTTCGTCGTAGAAGGGCACAACAATAGAAACTCCTGGCTCATTATTCCGCTGAAGTCCAAACGTATCACTAAACTGCTTTAGTGTGACTTCGTCAGTTACAGGCATTACGATGTGTGAATCGCCCTCTCTGACACCGAAGTAGCCATCTGGGACGTGTGTAGAGCCATCTTCAAGATCATGAGATTTGAGAATAGTCCTGCCCATCAGAAGCTTCGCACCATCTGATTCTCGTTTCGTCAGAGCCCAGAACGAGCTGATGCGGCTGGCTCTTGGAAATACTGTCTTTCCAACTCCCCATCGTCCCCGGTCTGAGTCACTCTTATCTGAGTGACCTTCTGCTCGGAAGAAATTAAAAAATCGATTCTCTGATCCGGAAACCTTTCGCCATTGGCTGGGATCACCATTCAATCCCGTCGTACCAAAATCTTCAAATGTCAGAAATGTGCAAGCCTGATTACGATCCGGAGAAACTTGAAGACCATTCCCTTTTGCTTCAAGGTGCTCCCAGTTGCTATTCAGGAATTGAATTGCGTCATCGGGCAGGATTGCTTTCTGAGCTCCAGAAACTGTGACTCTGACCTTGAGGACCTCTCGCCCCCATGGGGTATTGGAAGTTTTCCTGCGAGCATCCAAAGAGTTTTGGATTCCTTCCCGTATAAGAGCGTCTGCACTGTTCTCGATCGATTCGGTGGCAAAAAACTCTCCCTGAATAGGGTCACGAACGGTATCACCTTCTTCCAGTTGTTTATAGTGCCAGGCAGGTACAGAATGTGCTTGAGGCATAGTGTCTCATCTTTTGGTCATTTTAATATGAAGATCGCTACAGTGCCTTCGATTGAGTTAAGTTCAGCTTTTTGACAAACTGAAATCACCTACACTACGCACGTAACATCCTATCTAATAAGCACTTTTAGGGTACAAAGCAATTCATGCACATTCAAGCATGGGTGTCTACAATTCCAGATTACTCAATAGCTTCTTGTAGACTCTTAGATAGCGACTGCCTTCTGTGAAATTGCTTATAAGGCATTGAGTGAAGAATAGACTCGTTGAGTAGACGGGCCAGTGCGTCAATATCTGAAGTCTCGCATTCCCAAATTATGATAACTTTCCATCCATTCGACTCCAACTCCTTACTTGCAGTAATATCTCGTTTCACGTTTGATGCAAATTTCTTCTTCCAGAAATCTACCCGTGACTTTGGATTGTAAGCGTATTTGCACCCCTTATGGCGGTGCCAGAAGCAGCCGTGGACAAAAATTACGGTTTTGTACTTGGGCAGGACAATGTCTGGCTTGCCTGGTAAATCCTTCCGATGAAGTCGGAATCGATATCCCATTCTGTGGAGCAGTGATCGAACAATCAATTCGGGCTTTGTGTCACGATTTTTGATTCGCGACATATTCCAGCTTCTATGTTCGGGAGAAATGCGGTCGGCCATTACCCAACCTTACCAGCGTTCAGCAGTGCATTCCAGACACTTTCTGCAATCTGCCTGGCAACCCATGGGGGAACAGCGTTACCGACCTGAGAATACTGTTCTGTTCGTGGGCCACAGAAATAATAGTTATCCGGAAATGTCTGTAACCGTGCAGCCTCTCGCACGGTCAGACTGCGGCACTGAGTCGGATCGGGATGTATAAAATAATGTCCGTCCTTGGATATATGTGAAGTGACTGTAGTGGCAGCTTGATTTCCAAGTTGGACCCGGAATCGATCATTAAATTTCCCGCTTGATGCATTCTTATGATCCGGTAACAGTGCTGCTGGAAATTGATTTAATCGAGGTGAAATGCCATATTTCTTGCCATACGAGGCAGCGAAGAGGTATCTCACTAAATCGCTGTCTAAGTGGGAACGTGTCTGGTGATTACAGACGCCACCCAGTCTAGAATCTGTGTACCATTTATAGAGTGTGTGTTTCGCGTCAAGTAATAGTTTGTCAGTTTCAATAAAAACATTGCCACGATCATACCTGGGCTTCTTCAAGCTGCTGGCAGTTTTAATTATCGAGCTGGCAAGTTCTTCATCTAAATCACTTAACCACCGCGCTGAGCCGTTTGAATCGTTCAGGCCGATTTGTGACTGTATCGATTCAATCCAGGAATCAGAACTGTCACTAAAACGGACATAATTACCATTCCTTCTTGATCGAGATAAACCACTACGTAGCCGTGGTAATCCTGCAATCACATCATTGACTTTGGGAGCAGGCGTTGAGTTTAGAGATGGCAATTCGATGTCCCCTAGATCAGAGCGAATGCCGACAAGAATAACCCGGTGCCTCTGTTGTGGAGCGCCATATTTTTCACAGGCTACAATAAACTTTCGGGGATCATTTTCTTTGTACTTCCCGGTACTTTCAGTGTCAACAACAGATCGTATCTGATAGGTCAGTTTGGGACTAGCAGCCGGCGGATTGCTTAAATCACTGAGAATCTTTTGGAAGAGTTTCTGGTTCTCGTGTGTGGCTGACAGCATGCCTTTAACATTTTCCATTACAAATATCGCAGGTCGGTGTTCAGCGATAATGCGTAAATACTCTAAATAAAGCGTCGACCGCTGATCATCTTCAAAACGGTAGTTTTTTATACCTTTGTTTCTTACTCTACCTGCAAGAGAATACGCTTGACATGGCGGGCCTCCAATCAATACCCATGGCGATTTATGATTGCCTATTGCATCAGAGATTTTTTTACTGATTACTTTGTGGGTTTCTTCTGAGGAGCCTAACTCTGCTTGCAGTGCTTCATCAGTGGCATGCTGCCACTTTAACCACAATGATTCCGACTCTTGTTTCAAACGTTCCGGAAGTTCGCTTAGCGGAAATGTGTGTTTAAGTGCCTGATAGAATAAGTCTGGCGCTTTCCCGGAAGAAAACTGGCGAAAAAAACTGCGTAAACGAAGTGTCTCATGCGCGTAAGCGTCTTTTTCAACAGAGAGCTTTACTTGAAATGGATTATGCCTGCCGATTTCAAAAGAACTGAATCCTTCTCCTAAACCACCAGGGCCTGCGAATATATCAATGACGGGTATTGTTGTATTTTTTGACACTTAAAAAAGACCTGACCAACATTTAAACAATCAAAGAAACATTCCACAATAGTAAAAAATGTGAACTACCATGGTTATATAAGCGAAATACATCTTGATATTCTGACAATTCCAGTACTGTTTGCCAGGTCAACAGGCAAATGAGTCGGAGACATTCTCGGATTTATTTAAACACCCGGTTGATGTTCTGTTTCTCAGCAGTCGGGTTGTTTACAATACGGAGATGATTTCTAAAAGTTGCTATTGTAAATGAAGCTCTCCCTTGGAAATGCTAAATTTTAGCCCGAAATGCGGCATAATACTTAGGATATGGTTATCTATCCTGCGGCCCTTGTATCGGACGTGACTGGTATGTTGAAAGAAGATAATTTGCCATTTGAAGAGGGGACTGGCACAACTCACAGTTTCAAATTGGATCTTCGATATTTCACTGACGAAAAGTTCTGTCCATCTATGGCTCGACGGCGATCAAAACGGGCCTTCGAACTGTTTCTTGCTATCTCTTATGAATCCCTGAACTCTTTTGGTCAACCGGTCCAGTTGTCTCACCAGAAGCTTTGCGAGGCTTGTGGTGTGCCTGCTGATGCCAGCACGGCTCGTTCCACCATTTCAAAACTTCTTCGACAACTACGGGAAGAGTATGGTGTCATCGATTTTCAGCCTGTTCGTCGCAAACGCCCCTTGATGGAACTCAAAATACTCGGGCAGCGGCATGGTGCAATCCCGATCCAGTCTTATGTCTACCACGACGAGCCATGGACCAGCTTTCGCCAGCGCGCTTTCGCAAAACTCGGTTCCCGTGCATTCTCAGCAGAGTACATGTATCTGATTGCGAAGTGCGAAGCAGCCTTGGCGTACCACAAAAATAAACGAGAGTACTGGTTTTACCCGCTTGAGAAAATATCGCGAGATTATCATGTATCACCCCAATTCGCCTGTGCCGGCCTGCGGGCTCTTGTTCAACTGGGCATCATGAGTGTGAATTATGGTCAGTACGGGATCACTCCGAATGAAAATGAATTCGGGCGGGCAAATCGGTACTACTTCCATGGCTTCGCAGCGACTGTTCGGAGAGAGCGGGAACTTAATCAGTTACGGCAGCAATTTCCGGATGAGATCAACCAGGCTTTGAAACTGGCACCAGTTCTTATCAATGGTGCTACTGTCAAAAACGTATCAGGTATTTGCGATCTGCTGACTCAGTATGGAGCCCGGTCTGTGCAGCAGGTATTTGATTCTTTAAAGGTTTTACCTGTCCGCAGTCTGAAGCGTCGATTGCCTTATGCAGAAGCAATACTTCGCGGTTAAGATTTCGCTTTAAATCAACTATATGAGTATTTTCAGATTTGTTCTTGCATTATATATCCTTATGAATGAATATATATAATAATTAGGGTGGCTGATATGTGTACATAAATCCGTAGTGCTGGCCCGCGTCAGTTTTTCGATGATGAGGAAAAGAATCATGCTCTTTGAAACCAGTGAAGGGGAAATCGAGTTGGCAGACTCGTTGATGGTTGCGATCGCCAGGAATGCAGAAGTAACTGCTGATCTGATAGTAGAAGTGCTTAAGCGTATGTTTCCTGGGGAACCTCCAGAAAACATACGCTTGCCTGCCAATTATTTGCTGGAACTTGGGGCTGTGCTACTGATCGGTTATTGGGAATTCAATGGGATATTGGCTCACATCGAAGCTGGTCTTCCCTCAAACGCAGAGGCATCGATAAACCTTTCAGAGCGGGCACAAAAGGGGCCCTCTGAATTTGTAGGAGACAATACCACTCCCATACAAAAACAAGTACAAAATTATTGGATTCATAATCTTGCGTGGGATGGACCATCTTTGATGAGTACAGAGATGGTTGTAGGTGAGATCGATGAAGATCAGTTTCTGGATCTGACCGCTGAATTTCTTTGGCAACATCGTCAGGACCTAAAGATCCTGTTAACAGATAAGGAGGAAGATGATGGCAAAAAAACTGTCTGACCGAGGAGTATTCTATTCCCGTGACAGTGGAGGTAAACATGAAACAACCCCCGGTGAATATGTTCGCTGGGCGTCAAAAGAAGCGAACAAATATAATTTAAAATTCAGTGGTTCAGCGTCTCAAATCGATAGAATGATCCGAAAAGGCCTGCCCTTTGATGGAGATATTTATTTTGATTACGGGGTTTCAGGTAATCAAATCTCCCGACCCGCATTAAATCAATTGTTTGTTGATGCTATTTCAGATCCCAGCATAACTCATCTCTTTATTCCTAAACGTAATCGTCTGGCACGTCCTGATGATGCACTTGATGGGGTGGAACTGGAAAACAAAATATCTGCTGCCGGGATTACGATTGTTTATCAAAGCAATGTTGTTCAGGCGCGTCCAAGATGGAAGAGACGCGATCTCGGAGACCTCCTTTGCGCTGTTGCTGAGTTTGATCAAACAGGAAAATTCCGCCTTGAGCTAGGGAAAGCAATGATTTATTCGCAAATCGAGCTTACCAAGGGGGGGTACTCTGCGGGAGGGAGAGCGCCTTACGGTTTTCGACGTCATCTCGCTAAACTTGATGGAACTGTGATCCGTGAGTTAAAAGATGGCGAAATAGTGAAAATGCCCGGGCATCATGTCGTCTGGCTCCCCGGTCCGAAAGAAGAGATTGACCTCGCATTGCGAATTCGTCAGATGCTGTTAAAAATGCCCGCGTCACGTGTTGCCACCGTATTGAATGCTGAAGGTATCCCGTCACCTGATACCGGTCGTTCCCGCAAAGATAATGGAGTGAGGCATCTTGTCAGTGGATTATGGCATCAGACTACAATCGTTAATATCGGTCGGAATCCTCTTTTTAAGGCAGTGGTCCGGTATGGTGTTCGGTCGATGGGAGATCAGGTACGAATGTCACCGGATGGACCTCGTGACCTTGAAGAAGCCGATTATGATTTGTACACACAGAAACTGAAGGTGATTCGAAATGTCGAGTCCTCTCGGATTACCGCTCCTGCGCACTTTGAGCCGATTGTAGATCCCGCAGATCATGAAAAACTGCAGAAGATTCTCGATCAGAGAGCAGGTATCCAACGTGGAAAATCTCGATCTCGAGACCCCGCTATGAATCCTCTGGGGTGTCGTGTCTTCGATATGAGCTGTGGGTCGACTATGTACCGTGCTTCAGAAGGAAAGACGTATCGTTACTCATGTGGATTGTATATTCAATCCCATGGTCAGCAATGTGCGCATAATAAAATCAACGGTCCAATGGCTGCTCGATTTGGGTTAAGTTGCATCCGGCAGAAGTTGTCTTTTCCGACGGCACAGCAGAAGTTAAGACAACGTTTAGAAAAATTTGCAAAAACACAATCGGCACACGATCAATTTAAAAGTGAAATTGAACAGAAGAAATCAGAACTGAACACAGTTACTAAACAACTAGAGACTGTAGCAAGAAATCTTGCGCTGGCAGAGACGGAAGATCAGCGTAATGCCACTGCTCAAGTTTTTGAACAACTTGTTGAAAAGAAGAAACTGTTGGAAAGTGAACTGGAAATACTTCAGCAGAAGACAGAACCTGTTCGTTCGATTGATTCAGAGGTTGATCAAGTCATGCAACTTGTTGACCGTCTCACAGAACTGGCAGAGCAATCAGAAGATTTCAGTAAAGCAAAAGAAATCTTCGATCTCACCAATCTGCGTATGTTCTTGCAGTTTAAACCGAAAAAACTTACAAAACGAGTTGTCAATAAATTAGTCGGTGGCGTGGTTGTGTTTGGTGGGGCTGAGGCCCCAATAGAAATCTACCAGGGACCGACTGCGACTTCTAAATTAAAGGAGAAGCCACAAAAAGCAGCAAAAAAGAAGAGAAATACAAATCAAAACGACTTACCATCCGGTAGGGAGGATAAGTCGTTAAGAAATGTCAGTCGGGACGACAGGATTTGAACCTGCGACCTCTACACCCCCAGTGTAGCGCGCTACCAGGCTGCGCTACGTCCCGATTTTTGAGAAGCTCTGGCAGAATGGCTCAGAGTTCTATAACTTGCTGTTGATTCGCACTTTATCGCACGCTCGGACAAGAAATTCAAGATAACGGGGACACTTACCCGCTTTTGTGTGCAAAATAATTTTGTGCTTTCCGCAAATCTGCTGTTTTCACGGTCGATTTAGACTGTCTCCGGCTTTGCTGTAGCGTCCCCAGGTCGATTTGGATCAAGTATAATAGATCGAGAGACGCTATGGTTAAATGTGATACGATCTAGACTATTGAAACATGGATTTGTGAAGAGGTTCGCAGATTTTCAGACGTTGAGCGTATCGGGTGTTCATTCTTAAGTTGAAATATATAAATGACTTACTGAAGTTGAGCGGGGTTTGGCATGGAGAAACTTGTCTTGGCAGAAATTCAGGATCGCAGTAAAATCTCCGCTCTTCTATCGGGTTTCCCGACCCGAGATCGAGTTTTGTGCCGTTCCTGTAATTTCTGATTCTAATAATCCATGTCCGATTCCTGTCTGTCCGATACCCCTGTTTTTTGGCGTGATACAGCTGCGAATACAAAGCGGCAGTGTCTGCTTGCGCTATTGGTTCTGCTGGCGTTTACGCAATCAGGCTGTGTACATCGGAGAATGACGATCCGTTCGATCCCCGCCGGGGCGCTGGTCAAAGTGGATGGAGATGAAATCGGCTATACGCCGGTCTCTGTCGATTTCACTTATTATGCGACACGGGAAATCACGTTGACCAAAGATGGCTACGAAACGCAGACGGTGATGCAGAAGGTCAAAACCCCCTGGTATCAGGTTTTTCCTCTGGATGCAGTATCAGACAACCTGCTGCCTTTCGAGGTGACCAATCGTCATGATTTCACCTACCAGTTGCAGCCCAAGGTGGTTGTGCCGACGGAAGAGCTGTTAAACCGTGGGAATATGCTGCGCAATGAGACACAGATCGGGCAGTGACCGAAATCAATGTCGTTCCTGCTGCGCTGATTTTTTCAGCATGAATTTCAGAAGTGAATTACTGTCCTCATAGGATGTTGAATGTCCCTGTTGGTGACGATCAATCAACAGGATTCGTCTGTTTAGCTGTTTCAGTATCCGAGCCAGGCGACGCGCACTGTCCGGAGGCACCAGCTGATCCTGACCGCCAACGGAAATACTGACGGGCATGGTGAACTTTTCCGGCCAGTATTCGGCACTTCGTTTTTTATATTCGGTGGGAATTTCCTGTTTGGTGCCTCCGAATGATGCCTGGATGGCGGGTTGGAATTTGTCATACTCCAGATGATTGGCAGTGGGATTCATCGCGGCGACCCCATCAATGAGTTCGGGATGCAGAGCTGTAAAGGTCAGGCTGGATGAACCGCCCATGGAACCGCCACACAGATAGACCTGACTGATCTGATATTGTTTTTTAAGATCCGCAATAATCTGGACGAGGTCTGCTTCTGCTTTGGGCCCCATCCAGGAAGTACGGGCGCGATAGTCGGGTGAGACATACAACATCTGATGCTCTGCTGCAAAGTCGCGGGCTGCCTTACATTCGCCTCTCCTCTCTTTCACAAACTGCCAGCGATCCGATCCGTGACCGTGTAAAGCAATCAAGACAGGATGAGGCTTCTGTTCATCAAAGGGTTTCGGCAACATGAGGACGTAGTGTTGCAGACTCTGATCACAGCTGGCGGTGAATGCGATGTCTTGAGGAGCAGACAGACTTTGTGCGAGGTCGGCTGCTTGAGTTGATGTGTTTATTAATAAACAGCATACGATGTATGTTAAACCAGTTTGATATAGTTTCTGCATGTCAAAATTCATAATGGTCTGTCTGTCAGGAAGTGGTTTACCAGAAGAGTCCAAAAATGATCCAGAATGAAATGGCGATTAAGACCAGGGCGTACCAGTTCGGATTCAAGTATTGCGGCGTTGGTTTTTTGAAGGGACTGATTTGGATATCCAGCAGTTCCTCCCGGCTTTCTGTGAGCCAGGTCTGTTCTTTGATTACGTCATCCTGTTTCAATACCATTGCACTCTCTTTTTCCAGCCAGCCCCATTTAATCGCTGCCAAAAACATGGCAAGGGCAGTGACCAGCATCGAAGCCGGGAAGGCATACCATTTTTCGGTCAGCAGCGGGCTGAATAGTTGATGGTCGACCAGTTCGCGGTCGATGAAGCCGAGTATTCCAAACGATGAGCCGGCGATCAGCCCCACCAGACCGCTCTGGCGAGGAACGCGAGAAAGAACTCCCAGTAGATAGATGGTAAACAGCGGCGTGACAAAAATCGGAATCAGTGTGCGAAATGCCTGGATCATATTGTCATAGCGAACAATGAAGGGGATATACAGGAAACCGATTAGCAGGATGCCAACAGTCGCCCAGCGAGTGACTTTAAGGTAGTGTTTTTCCGTTTGATTGTTACAGATCCAGCATGCATAGATATCGCGTGTAAATAATGCGGATAACGCAGAGCCGATCGAATCGAAGGTACTGATGGCAGCAGAGAGGATGCCGGCGACCACCAGTCCTTTGAATCCGGGGGCCAGAAACTGGTTGGCATAATACGGGAATAACTGGTCTGGAGCGGAGTGCGCTGTAAATTCGGGGACCAGGACACGCCCCATGACACCCATCAACGTCGTGCCGATCATGATGGGCATTATCAGCAGACAGCCGAACAGAGTTGCCATTTTCATATCCCACAAAGAGCGGGCCCCCATCAGTCGCATGGTCTGCGTATGGTTTACGGTGTAATAACCCAGGCCAATGATCGACCAGCCCATGACGATCAGATAAGGGGAAGTAGACTGGCTGTCCTGAAACTGTCCGATGTGCAGCCAGTTGATCAGTGGTTGCCCGTTGGCATCAGTTGACTCTGAGAGCTTTTGAACGGTGGCTGCCCAGCCTCCACTGGCTGACCAGACAGCAAAGAAAATCGTGATGCCGCCAGCGATCATGATCAGGCTCTGCAAGGCATCTGTCCAGACCACGGATGTCAAACCTCCCCAGGTCGTGTAGGCGGCGGTGAAAATGACGAGAAGTACGATCAGGGACCAGCATTGCAAGGGAGTGAAATCTAGAATTCCCTGCAGCATGAGATAGATTGACCAGATCATCAGGCCGAGCATGCTGGTGCGATACTGAATCTGAATCAGGGCGCTGATGGTGCGAATCGATTTTCCGAAGCGTGTTTCCAGGTATTCCGCGTTCGTGTAAAAGCCACCTTTGTAGAGTACCGGGACCACTACAAACGAAGCCAGGACAGCACCGCAGACACTGGCGAGTGTAAAGGCCGTAATGATGTGCATGCCATGATTATAAGCGTAACCGGTTAATGAGACGGCGTCAGCATTATCGACACTGGTAGCGAATATAGAAAGTCCGAGTCCCCACCAGGGAAGCGAACGACCTCCCAGGAACCAGTCACTGCTGGAGTGGGTGCTGCGAGCCAGGTAAAACCCGAAGGCGATTACCGACCCATTCAGCAAGAACACGATCATCCAGTCCAGCCAACTCATTTGAGACATCCCTTTTGCTTCGAAAACTGTGGTTACGCAAATGTTTTCAGAACATCTGTTTCCACATCATGGGCGAGACAGAACAGGATATCGCCTTGACTGGTCAGGGTGGGGCCACGATGGGCTATGGCGATTCCCTTTGAAGGGGCGTGGATGATGGTCGGTTCTCGATCAGGGCGTTCCAGAAAATGGAGTGCCCCTAAGGGCTGGTCTACGGAGACATCCGCGCCGACATCGACGAAGCTTTCGAAGATACCTGATTCCGGGGCGAACAGATAATCTTCTGCGTCCAGAGCCTGAATCCAGCGGGTCGGTGGCAATCCCAGATCGGAACGCGATGTCTCTTCACCAGCGAGAACTTTCAGATGAATGAGCACATTCTTCAGTCCAGACTGACAGAGTCGATGTACGGCGGCGTTGGTGACCTCTCCACCACCCATTTCTGTTGTGACGACGGTCTTGCCCATGTTTTCCGCTTCGACAGGCAACAATCCTTTGCCGGCGATGTCGGCATAGAGGAAGGAAAAATCTGTATTATAGGCTTCCGTTGCAGCCGCCATACGGCGAAGTTGTGCACGATCTTCGACCAGGTGCATGTGAGCGCAGGGATAGAAATAGACGCCTCGTCCCCCTGTGTGCAGATCGATGACGACATCAACACGCGGAAAGATTTCATGGGTCAGGTAATGAGCCATGATCTCTGTGACAGTGCCTTCCGCATTTCCGGGGAAGCAGCGATTCAGATTTTTTCCATCCAGGGGAGAGAGTCGAGTCGCAGATTTGGCTGCAGGGATGTTGATGGCGGGGATAAAGATAATGCGTCCTGAAATATCGTCCAGGTTCAATTCTTTCATCAGTTTCATGATGGCGATCTGCCCGGGATATTCATCCCCGTGATTTCCCGCCATCAGCAGTACAGTCGGACCTTCGCCGCGTGCCATTGTTGAGATGGGAATCTGTAGCTGTGCCCAGCCACTTAAATTGTAGGAGAAGGGGATGTTGAGTGTCCCCCATTGGATGCCGGTTTTATCGAAATCAATCCTGGTACTGATCGGAGTTTGAGTCATGTTGAAGCTTCTTTTGATATATGGTGAAACCGGTCTGATTTTAGTTTGATTCAGCGACGATATGTGCTGCGACAAAATCTTCATTCAGAGTGATGCCAAGTCCGGGACGGTTGGGAACCTGAATGACTCCATTTTCTGCCTGTACTTTTTCGAGAGTCAACTCGTGGCGGAGTGGTTCATCTTCGACGCAATCTTCGAAGATGAAGGCATCTTTACAGGTGGCCAGCCAGTGCAGGCTGGCGGCGACAGTAATCGGACTGGTATAACAGTGGTTGCAGGGACGGGCACCAATTTCCGCGACTCTTTGTTTCAGGTAACTAGCCTCAGTAAAACCATTGCGGGCCAGATCGATCTGATAGACATCCAGAGCCCGTTGTTCGAAGTAGGGGCGAAACGATTCGCGACCACACTCTTCTTCGCCGGCAGCGATGGGGACGGGAGAACGATCTTTCAGCCAGGCATAACCGGCGATGTCATGAGGAAACAGCGGTTCTTCAAGCCAGCCGATATTGTAATCGGAAAAAGCGTGTGCCCGCTGTAACGCGGTACGGGCGTCCCAGACACAGCCGGCATCGATCAATAAAATCCCATCGCCCATCCCTTCGCGTGCTCCCGCGACCAGTTCAATATCAAGCTGTTCCGACTGCCCCATTGGTTCCCAGCCGAACTTGACCGCAGTGTAACCGTTTTCAATCCAGCGCTGGCCGATGTCACAGGTTTCCTGACCATCCTTACCAAACAGGATCGAAGCATACGCCTGGAATTCGGTGTGATATTGTCCTCCCAGCAAGCGATGAATGGGTTCTTTAAAATGTTTGCCCTTTAAATCCCAGAGTGCCATATCAATGGCTGCCATCGCGGTGATCGTGACGCCGGTTCTGCCGAAGTACATGGTATGGCGATACATTTTCTGCCAGAGACGTTCTGTTTCGAGTGGGTTTTCACCGATCAGCAGTTCGCGCAATCCACAGGCGACATTGTGACTGTAGGGAGCGTCAATGATTGCTTTGACGACTTCTGGAGAAGAGTCGGCTTCTCCGATGCCTTCCAGGCCTGTATCTGTTTTGATGCGAACCAGTACCGAATCCTGACAGCTGGCTGTTTTGTTGGTGACAGAACCGGAACGTAAAATCTGACAGGTGATTTGTTCAATTTTCATTGATGTTGAGAGCCTTGGCTGAAAAGAACTATGGGAACAGTAAATTAAGAGATCATCTCTTTGACGACGCGTCCGTGAACATCAGTTAATCGAAAGTCTCGACCGGCGTAGCGATAGGTGAGTCGTTCGTGATCGATACCAAGCAGGTGCAGCATGGTGGCATGCAGGTCGTGTACGTGAACTTTATTTTCTGATGCTGCAAAGCCGGTTTCATCGGTGGCGCCGTGGACGTATCCGCCTTTGACACCACCGCCGGCCATCCACATGCTGAAGCCGTAGTGGTTGTGATCGCGTCCGCTCATCGAGGGGAGTTCAGCGACCGGTGTTCTGCCAAATTCGCCTCCCCAGAGCAAGAGTGTGGAATCGAGCATGCCGCGTTGTTTTAAATCAGTCAGGAAGGCGGCAATGGGCTGATCCCATTGACCACACAGGCGTCGCAAGCTCTTTTCAATGCCGCTATGGTTGTCCCATTCCTGTCCGCCACTATGCCAGACCTGAATGAAACGCACCCCTTTTTCCAGCAGCCGCCGGGTCATGAGCAGTTGTCGTCCCTGTAGATCGTCCCCATACATTTCCTGTATATGTTTGGGTTCTTTAGAGAGGTCAAGCACGTCCGATGCTTCAAACTGCATACGATAGGCCAGTTCAAATGACTGGATTCGCGCTTCGAGCAGTGAATCATGGCCGCGCTGTTCCAGATGTCGCTGATTGATCTTCTGCAGCAGGTCTAACTGGCGCCGTTGTCGTTTTGGTGTTTGAGGGTTATTGATATTTTCAATCAGACGGGAGACAGAAGTTTCTTTGGTGTCGAGATGTGTTCCCTGGAAAGCGCCGGGGAGAAAGGCGGAACGCCAGTTTTTGGGACCGACGACGGGAAAGCCGTTCGGACAAAGGACGACAAAGCCGGGCAGGTTTTCATTGAGTGAACCGAGCCCGTAATTCACCCAGGAACCGAAGCTGGGACGGGGCAGTGCGTTATCACCGCAGTTCATGAGCAGCAGCGAGGGCTCATGATTGGGGATATCTGAATGCATAGAGCGAATGATGCACATGTCATCTACGTGGGCTGCCGTTTTGTCAAACAGTTCACTGACTTCGATGCCAGACTCGCCATACTTTTTAAACTGGAAAGGAGAGCCCAGTGCACCGGCTGTTTTACGCTCTGTTGGCAGATTTGGATTGGGAAGGGGCTTACCGTGATATTTTTTGAGTAGCGGTTTGGGATCGAAGGTATCGACATGCGAAGGCCCCCCATTCATGAATAAATGCACGACCTGTTTAGCGGAAGCCGGATGATGTCGTGTAGCTGGTTTTTCTCTGGTAGAAGCCTGGGCATTTTCCCGCGCAGTGAGTTCCGCGAGTGCCAGCATACCTATTCCCATACCGGAACGAGTCAGCATTTCGCGCCGTGAAAACTGCGGTGCAAATTGTGTGGGCTGATTGAATGACATGATAAATCCCTGCCGGTTAATCGATAAACTGAAATTCGTTAGATAGCAGCAGAATCTGAGCCAGGCTCTGCCAGGGAGTAACTGGTACAGGTGCTGGCTTGCGAAAATCCTGGGAATAATTCCACTGTTGCGGCAGTGGTGGCTGCCGATCGTTTCTGGAAACGGCTGTGAATTCAGGTGCCTGAATTTTAATCTCCGGCGACCAGACAAATGAATCGAAGCCAAGGTGCCCGGCAATATCGACGACAAAATCGATTGTCTGATTTTTCTTTAGTTTGATTGTATTGATATCGGTTTTCGCCGTACTTTGATGCAATGTCCAGGGGCCGATTGCCAACTGATTATTGACCAGTACTCGACCGCGGATTCCATTTCCCTGTGGCAGTTCATGTTTGAGTGTTCCTGTCAGCGACACGGTGATGTCTTCAGGAGCGCGCCAGCGGATTACGGCGACATGATCCAGATCATTACCGGGGTGCCCGCCGGTCTGGTCTAAAAAGACCCAACCGATTTTGGGGTCGGGTAATCGGTCTCCCCCCTGATACTGTTTACCATCCCAATGGGGCAGAGGTTGGAAATCACTCACAGTTTTTGTTTTCAGGTCATAGGAGGCGAAACCGTATTCCCATTCTGGTCGGATCGTTTCAGGTTCGGGTTTGATCTGATCTGTTTTGAGGAATTCCAGTATCTCGTCGAGTTCTGTTTGTGTGGGATCACGCTGGAGTATCGTTTGGTAGAGTTTTTGAATTCCCGCTGTGGGGGTTTCTGCCTGTCTCGATTCATGCCCCAGGATGCGTGCGGATTTCAGGACAAGGGGGTGGTTCATCAGAAACAGCGACTGACCGGGAACCGAAGTCGAATTGCGGGTACCGGTACTGACATCGGGAGAAGGGAAGTCAAATGTCCGGAGCAGACCGGGAACCTGCTGGCGATCAATGAAAGTGTAGAGGGTACGTCGATGGTTGGAAGCAGAGGTGATTCCCGAGATCGATTTACCGCCGACTGTTTTATCCAGTTGATTGCTCACCTGGAGCAGCTTATCACGCATCGATTCGAAGTCCAGGCGGCGGCGATTCATTCTCCATAACAGTTTGTTGGCGGGATCAAGTTTCTCTCCCGTTTCGTGTGAGTTACTTGACTGCTGGTAGGTAGCAGACTGCATAATGTAGTGATGAAGCTTTTTGATAGACCAGCCATTTCGCATGAACCAGCTGGCGAGGTGATCCAGCAACTGCGGATGGGAAGGACGTGTCCCCTGAATTCCGAAGTCGCTGGGGGTGTCGACAATTCCCTGTCCAAAATGATGTTGCCAGACACGATTCACGATGACTCTCGCAGTAAGTGGATTCCGGGGCGAAGTAATCGCATTCGCCAGTTCCAGTCTTCCGCTTCCCTGTTGAAATGGTTCGTCCGATATCTGATCGAAAAAACTGAGGAATTTTCTGGTGACCGGTTGCCCCGGTGATCCAGGGTTCCCCCGTTTGAAGACGCGTGGTTCAATGAGGTGATCGGCATCACGGAGCGTCATCATTTGTGCGAGTTCGACCGGAACCTTCGCGCGTGCCTGATCGAGTGCAGCATTCAGTTTTTTTACTTTCTGCTGAAGCTTTCTATCTGGAAAGAGTTTTAAAACCGTATAACCGTGCAAGGGAATGACCAGTGGCGAATGAGGCCTGTAAAACGTTTTCAGGTATTCTCGCTTGACGATCGGGAATGTTTGCTGATGATGTTTCTGTCCTGGTTTTCTGGCTACAACAATTCGATTGGTCCATTCGTCATCAATCTCATGAAAGAGATTTGCATAGCCGCGAATGATGTCATCAAATTGCTGTGGATTATTTTTCAATAAAAAAGAAGCGATCAGGTATTCCACAGAATCAGGATGAGAATTCATCATTGTCAGCTTGAGTTCCTCAATCGCCCGGGAAGCAAACATTTGCTCAGGGACGCTTTCCAGCTTCTGCCAGATCGAAAATACCGGGTCCTCGGATTTTTCCGCGATGTCCAGAAATTCCTGCCAGAGCAGTAAGGCTTCAGGGTTGAGATCATTGCCATCTACAATGACGTCGAATTTCACAGTATCCGGACCCTGTCTGCGTGACTGTGCGACGATCAGGTATTCTGACAGGCGTTTCGAAGTATCCTGTAATACTTTTTTGTGTTGACCTTGATACAGATCGTTCAGCTCCCTGGCTGCCCGTTGTATCTGAACAGCTTTTTCCTGAAGTTCAGGCGAGAGCTGGTCCTGGTTGCGAAATGGAAGCTCGAGTGGTTCAAGTGAATTTCGAAAAACCCCATACAGCGAGTAATAATCTTCGATGGACACAGGGTCGTATTTATGATCGTGACAACGGGCACAGCCGACGGTGAGCCCTAGAAATCCACGCGTGACCACATCGATGCGGTCAGAAATGATGTCGTGAATATCATTTTTGAAGCGTGGGCCGAGAGTAATGAAACCAAGGGCTGCCTGTGATTCATGAGGCAGTTCTTCTTTCAGGTAATCGGCGGCGAGTTGTTCAAGTATGAACTGATCGAAGGGCTTGTCTTGATTGAAGCTGTTGATAACATAGTCGCGGTATGTGTAGGCAAAGTGGAAGGCAGGTTTTTCGAAAAAGACATACCCTTTGGTATCCGCATAACGTGCCAGGTCGAGCCAGTGTCTGCCCCAGCGCTCGCCATAATGCGGGGAAGAGAGTTGTGCTGTGACTGCAGTATCTACCCTTGATTGCTGGTTGTCGGCTGTGAAACTCTGAACCTGCTCCCGGGTAGGCCGCAAACCCGTCAAGTCCCAGAAAATACGTTTCAGGAGTACGGCAGAATTCGCGGTCGGCGCTGGCTGCAGCCCTGCCTGTTCCAGTCGGGAGAGAATAAAATAATCAATGTCATTTTGTGGCCAGTTATTATTTTTTACACGGGGAATGACGGGGTCTTGAATCGGCTGAAACGACCAGTGTTTTGTGTAGTCAATTGTGGTTGGCTGTTTTTGATTTGCTGATTGAGGCCAGATGGCTCCCTGTCTGATCCAGGTTGACAGGATTTCTATTTCTTCTGCTTTCAGAGATTTTTCAGGCGGCATTTCCAGTGATTCGCGTCGGACGGCACTTATCAGGAGGCTGTTTTCCGGATGATTCACTTTCACCGCCGGTCCACTTTCCCCTCCCTTAAGCAGTGCGTCGCGGGAATCGAGTCTCAGCTCGGCAAACTGTTTTTTCACGCCATGACAGTCCTGACAGTGTGTGATTAACAAGGGACGTACATGCTGTTCGAAATACCGTTCTTTTTCGCTGAGATTCAGCTGAGGGCTTTCTGCTGACGCGAATTCGAAAGGTGAGATCCAGGTCAGAGTCAGGAACCAGATCAGACTGTGCAGTAAAAGTTTCATCGCATGATTTTCCAGATAGTTCAAATCGGATAGCCAGCTGAATTATTCGATATGATCTTCAATCGTTTGTAATACTTCTGTCAGACTGCCTTCACGCAGCGCCTCGATAATCGGCAGGTGCTCCTCATAGATTTGAATCGGTTGCTGGTATTTCAGATGTGACTCTCGAAAGTGTCTTCGGATGCGTGATACCATCGCCGACCAGATGGCCAGTAGATCGGGTGAATGGGCACGCGTGACGAGGGAACGATGAAAGGCAATATCATGTTCCGAGATGAGGGCAAAATCATTTACTTCACATGCCTGTTTCATCTTATTCAGAATCGTTTCCCAGACGAGGAAGTCGTCTTCTGTCAGTTGGTCGAAATAGAGGCGTATGGCATATTTTTCAATCGTGCAGCGAAGCGGAATGATTAATTCCGTGATTTCGTTGGGAGCCGAAGTAGAGACCAGCGCTCCCTTATTCCGATCGGTTTCGACGACACCTTCCCACGCCAGTTGCTGGATGGCTTCCCGAATCGGACCTCGACTGACAGAGAATCGTTTTGCCAGGTCCACTTCACGCAATCGTTCTCCCTCAGCAATCCTGCCTGAGAGAATATCTTCACGAAGCCGTTCCACGATTTGTTCGCCCAGTCCCCGGACCAGTTGCGGTTCATTCATTTGTATTCCCTGGACAATAATAGTTCGATGCGTGAAACGGTCGTTTAATGTTAATTGTTAACAATCTGAAGTCAAAAGTAAAATGAAAAGAAAGGGAATGCAGACAAATATATCGTAACATGTAGTGGTGGTGTTCTAATGGGTACGTGTCTTTGGTTTCAGGAGAGTATCTCGCCGATGTCTCGCCGGTTAAAGTGAAACTCAGGGAAGGATTTGTAAAGTCCAGTTCATTTTCTGAGAGATATCGTATTGTAAGAACTATTTATAAAAGGACTTGTGGTTATTTATCGCAGGTGGTTCAAGGGTTGCTGATTTCGTGATATCTGATTAGAATGCCATTCTGTAATAATATATATAACTGTACTAAGGTGTCGTTTGCGCTGTTTTTCTTTTAAAAACATATCAAAAAACTGAAATTATTTGGGAAGAAATGGGGTCTATGTCACTATATGCATATAGAGGGTGTTATTCATTTTTGTGATAAGCATCAATGAACTCATCATGGAAATGCGCGAGCTCACTTGCTTAATAAGCACACAAGGTTAGGGGACTAGTGCCTGCTTCCTTTCATTGTGTATGTGGGCTCGTGCTTTCTTTTTGTCTCCCGCCATTGCAGGTCTCAATACAAAATCTCACTGGGAGACTTTGCATGGCCACAATGCACTGATGGCAGCATTAAAATAACGCCATCAGATGATTTCAGTTGGGAGCACCATTCCCAATCATGTGCAGGCATATTTCTGTAATGACTATTCCAGTAGCGTGGAGTTCTGTCTTTCCAGTACATCAGGCAACCTGTTCCGCAATAATCTACTACTCTGGTTTCGCCGCCAATATCAGAAAATGCGTTCACGATGTGATGGTCATCAAACAGGCCGCCGACATATTGTGATTCTGTATGACGATTGCGATAACATCCGGAGACTGCGTTCGGGGGGACCCAGTCAGCTGTCAGGTTTGAGATTAAATTCACACCTGCTTCCAGTGGGACCAGGATGTCGTCTTCGATCAGCCAGTGAATATCCCCTCGCATTTCAAACCGCAATCGATTGCAAGCCTGGGCCATGAAACGAGCCGTTTTGTCTCTGCGTTCTTTTTCATCAGAAAAAGTGATAGAAGTCGGGTGTGGCAGAATTCGAATTGTTTCAAATGTATTGACGTAGCGGCTGACTTCGTCTCTCATTTTTCTCAGTGTGCTGGTGTTGTTTGTATTATCGAGAAGCACCAGTTCAACAGGTTCAGGGCTGTTGATCAGGTTTACTGATTGTGAGATGGCTGAAATCCACTGCGGAAAAAAATCAGCGACTCTGCCACTGATAATCGATCCGATACTGAGACGCGAACAGATTTGCCGCATCTGTGGCAGCAGGATTTCCTGGCGCTGCTGGTATTTCGTCTTGATATTTGCTGACCAGGAGTCTGCGTGCTGACGATATCGTAGTACCGCGTTACTGCGTACCGGTGTGCCTAACCGGGAACCTCGTAATGCCAGATCCCAGTCCCACATGGTATTGATCTTATTCCGCCAGCGGCCAGCAGTTTCAAATGCCTGGCGGTTCCAGAGTGCTGAGGTATTCACAAAATTTCTTAACCAGAGACGACCATCTGTCCATTCAGGGGCATTCCAGAGTGTGGAGTAGTCTCCAAACGCTTCTGCACCCCCATATGCAAATGGGGTATCCGGCGACATCTTTTCAAGATGTTTTTTCACATAATCTAACGGCAGGATATCATCTCCGTCCAGAAACAGGAGGTAATCACCTCTTGCGATTTCCGCACCCCGGTTTCTTGTTTCACAGACACCGGTATGGCAGGGAGACTCAAGAAGAATCAATCCCCGATTCTGATACTGTCGAGCGATGTTGATTGAATCGTCAAAACTGCAGTCGTCGGTATAAATCACCTCGCACGGGATGGTCTGATTGAATGCGGACTCGATCGTCTCTGCCAGGTAAGCTGAGTTATTGCGAGCTGCAATGACTATGCTGACCTTTTGAGAGCATGCTGGAGTAGATTTAATATGAGGTTTCTGCTGTATGACTGCCTGAGTGTCATACGGCCATATCGCGTTTCCAACCATGAGTTTAGCCCTTTTTTCATGGAAAATATGGATTAAGAATTCAGCTTTAATGTAGTATTCAGAAGGACACAGACGGGTCAATATGAGAAATCAGATTTCGTTTGTTTCAGGTAATGAATCAAATCTGATAGTGAGGATTATGGGAGTTTACACAGCATAATTCAGTTTTAAACTGGTGTGTGTGCGATTAAAAGGGCTTAGTATTTGATGGGGTCTCTGCCTGCATAAGCATTTTTGATTTTCTGGATTCCCTGATCTGTGATTTTAGATCCTTCCAGATACAGATTCTTCATTCGATTCAGTTTTATCAGTAGTGGAATAGATGTATCAGAGATCTGCGTGTCTTTAATATTTAACCAGTCCAGACGGGGATTGTGTTTTATGAATGTGATGCCTTCGTCCGTGATATTAAGTCGATCCAGATTGATCGAACTCAGTTTTTTCAGATTCGCCAGGGCCTGTAGACCTTCGTCTGTGATCTCGCGGTTTTTTTGAAGAGAAAGGTGAGTCAGGTTCAACAGGCTGCTGATGTGTGAGAGTCCTGCATTTGTCAAACCCGTTTCATGCAGATCCAGAGTTTTTAAGGTTAGCTTTCCCTCGAGAGGAGCAAGCGCATCATCCATGACGTGGCAGTCTTCCAGGTGCAGAGTCTCCAGTTTAGCAAGCCCCTTCAGGGGGGCCATGACTTCGCGCGTGATTGTCTGGGGATGAAATTTAATCTCCCTGATATAAAAATCAACTACGGGTAATTCCTGTACCTGAGTCACCGGTTCATACCGCCCGTCAATAATAATTTCGCATTGATGATTCAACAGCCAGGCTGCCGCTTCACGTTCCATTTTCGCCTGTTCAGGTGACGGCTCTTTTACTGGCATAACAGTTGGGGGAAGATCCGCGACTTGTTCCGGTGCAGGGGGCTGATACCACCATGCGACCCATGTTCCCAGGCTGAACAGCAGAATCAATGTTAAAAACAGACTGATTCGTTTCGAGTTTACGTAGCGTGTCGACGGTTGAACCTGCGTACTGGCATCTGCGGACATGACTTCAATTGGCGGAGTCAAAATTGTATTTCGACACAGTTCAATTAATTCCTGGCTTTCACTGAGACAGGTTTCCGCCGATTCATTGAGAGGAATTTCGTTTTGTTCGCTGAGAAATTGGTCGAGTATTTCCACAACTTCCGCCATGGTCTGAATTCTATCGACGGGATCTTTCTTCATCATCGACTGAAACAGTTCTTCCAGTTTTTCAGGAATCTCCGGTAGCAGATCTGACAGTTGGGGTGGTGTCTCTTCACGATGGGCAAGAATTGTAGCAATCTGGGTCTGCTGTTTAAAAGGTGCCTGTCCGGTTAACAGTTTATAAAACGTACATCCCAGGCTATAGATATCTGCTCGATGATCGATTGATTTTACACTGTGAGCCTGTTCGGGGGCCATGTAATGCACACTGCCCATGATACACTGGCTGTCAGTCAGATCACTCAGGTGCGGATTCGCCTGACTGAGTCCTGCTAACCCCAGGTCTAAAATTTTTACTTCACCCTCCAGGGTGAGAAAGAGATTAGATGGTTTAATATCTCGATGAATCAGATTGTGATTATGAATATATTGCAGACCATTTGCGGCTTGTCGCACGATGTAGCAGGCGGAGGTGATGGAAAGCCTGTTTTCGGATTTGAGGATGGTTTTCAGGTCATGTCCGGATAAGTATTCCATGACCAGAAAACAGGTTTCATCGACTTCACCGGCATCTGTGGCTTTGACAATATTGGGATGATCTAACTGCCCGATCAATTCCATCTCTCGATAGAACCTTTGTGTCTGGGTGTCATTATCCCACTGGTTGTTTAACAGTAATTTAAGGACAACCTGTTTTTTCAGGCGAGCATGGATGGCTTGATAGACTACACCCATCCCTCCCTGCCCAATTTTCTCAATGAGGTGGTAGTTTCCAACGACCCTGATTGTGATCCGATTTAATTCCTCGTCGACTGGTATGTGATGAGAAGAACTGGTATGCGGGGATGGTGAATAAGCCGTCGATGGTGGCTGATTTATGGAGGAGATTGTTGAGTTGTAAATACGGTCCAGCTGTTGCTCTGAAAAAGGATTCTGGTCGGAATGACCGGACTGATTATGTCGTTGCTGGCATTCCTGCCAGGTCTTCAGTTCCTTATCTTCTGAGTAGGCCTCGGTTCGTTTCTGACAGATAGCGCAATGATTCAGATGATCTTTGACATGTTGATTTTCAAGTTCATCAAGCTCATTGCGGAGATAATGAATGATCTGGCTGTCTGAAATACATTTTTGCATAAATGGCCCGAAAAAAAAATCATTTTTGAAATACAACGCTGTCAAACGAGAGCCGCTGTATCTCCTCTTTCAGTTTTTTCTGTACCAGGAATTTTGCTTTATAGATCCAGGTGATTTCCGCGCCCAGTTTTTCTGAAGCCTGTTGTGCACCAAGATCCTCAATCCAGGTCAGCTCGAATGCTTTCCAGGTCTGGTTATCAAACAGGGGTTGAATATTATTAAGGGCAGTCGAGTAAATATGACTGCAGAACTCATCAGCCCAGGCGGCATCTGATTCCCCAGCCTGCTCATAAATCTCATCCCGTAGACCGGGGGTCCCGGATTGATTCTGGAATCGTTTGTTGTTCTTGAAATAACGGCAAATTTCGTGATAGGTTACTGTGCCCAGCCACGATCGAAACCGCCCCAACTGCCTGTTATATTCAAATGAATGCATTGAAGTGCTGATCTTCCGAAATACTTCCTGGCATACATCTTCAGCGTCGCAGTCTTTGAGATGGAACTTTCGGCAATAATTGTAAATCAAAGGTCCGTAGATACCAACAAATTCCCTCCATGCTTCAGAGTCTGTCTGAAATCGAACTCGATTTAAAAGAGTGATATGAGTCGATGGCCATTCAGGGCTATAGTTCATCTGTCAGTTCCTCAGTGAAGGGCTTCTATGTATTGGTTTGCCAGCTCCGTATAGTGAACCTATGAATCTCGTTTCGTGACTCACTGACCATTTAATGTAGTATCATCATTATTTTCAATCTCTGAAGAGAGACAGGTCTAAGTATCAATTTACTCAAACTTGTGCTCGAATGAAATAAAAATATTATATAAGTCAGACAAGAGAGTCTAAATTCAATTGAGAATCACTATAGATGGGATGCCTGCTCCAGAATACGGGTGTTACTAATCCATCAGATCGAGATTGAAATCAGTTTATTCCCATTTTTAATGTCGATAGGTGAGTCTGCGATCCTGACTATTGATATCAATACTTAATTAGATAGGGAAATCAAATGCCGGTTCGTATTTAGAATCAGGCTCAAGTTATCCGGGTGCTATCAGTAGATCTGCTTAGAGAGACAAAGAAATGCTATCACGGTTCACTTTAAGGAGAGAGACTTTTATCGCATTCGGTCCAAGGGCACTGGACAAGTGGCGCTGGAGACGCTGCAGTAAATCTGGCTTCAGGCCAGACGAGAAAGGCAGAGAATTTAAGATGGGTTATTCCAAACTTTTAAGTGAAGTTCTAGCTTTTTCCAGTAAGCGGGAAAGTTCAGTGAGTTCAGATGAGCTCAGATGACCAATCAGTTTGTGATGCAGGTCCAGATCCGGTTTATCGATCTCTTTTAACAATTTAAGAGCTTTGGCGGTGATTTCGATATAAACAACGCGTCGGTCTTCAGTACAGCGATTTCGCTTAATTAATTCCTGAGCCTGCAGGCGATCAAGTAAGCCTGTAATCGCGGGTACAACCTGAATCATGCGGTTTGCGATTTCGAGAGAAGGCATCGGTTTGCGTTCGCCACGCAAAATTCGCAATACATTATATTGTGAAGGCGTTAAACCATATTCTCGGAAGAGTCTGCCAAACTGGTTATGAAAGACATCACTTGTTCTGAGAATATTTAAAATCGCTGCCTGTTCCAGAGAGTCAAAAGGTTGCTTTTTTTTAATCTCATGCTGCAATTTGCTGTGTGACATTTTGACTCCTGGTTAATGGAACATAATCCGGCCATTTTATGTGTAAAATATTAAGGCGTCAATAGGCTATGTAGCTTCAATCTAAACTGGATCACACTGAAAAGTGTGGATCGGGCGTAGTCAGATTCGAGGAAACTCAGTGTAAAAGTAATGCTGGTGATGAGTAATGGACGCTCTCTTCAAGGGGCAGAAATCGAGAATGAAAATGTCTTGCGTCAACTCGATCAGGGTTTCTGACGAAACTCGGTAGGAGTACAGTTTTCATGTTCTTTAATAATCACACTCAGATAAGCGGCGCTGGAAAAACCCGCCATTTGTGCAATCTGTTCAAGGGTAAAATCAGTATCAATCAGTAGTTGCCTGGCTCGTCTCACGCGTTCTTCAGAAATAAGCTGGTGAGGTGTCTTTCCTACCAGTTTCATCAATCGTCGTTCGAGGGAGCGTCGTGTCAGATTGACTTGACTGGCGATCATTGAGACGCTGATTTTTTCGCATGCCTTTCTGCGGATCAACTCCAGAGCAGAGGCAATGGCGGGATCTTCGACGGCGATCATATTTGTAGATCGGCGTGGGATCAGTATCCGAAGTGGGACGGGCAGCGGGTACTGTGCCGGTGGGTTGCCGCGCATCAACTGATCAAGGAGTGCTGCTGACTGATAACCAATCTCTTTCGCCTGAAGTGCGATACTGGTAAGTGTCGGATCAACAACTTCACAAAATACATCGTCATTATCGACTCCCACAACCGCGACCTGTTCTGGTATGGCAATATCGCGCCGTCGGCAGGCGTCGAGAACGCATAAAGCTCTCAGGTCGTGGGCAGCAAATAAGCCAATGGGTTTGGGGAGTGCTTCCAGCCAGTCTGCCAGGTCGTCCTGTCCTCCATTCCAGCTTTCAGCAAATCGGCGGCGTGAAAGGGGAGAATAAATCTCGCAGGTAAACCCCTGTTCGCAGGCGATCTCTGCAAAGGCATCACGACGTCGATGGGACCAGTTCGCTTTCTCGACACCCACGAATGCAAATTGCCTCAAATGCCGATCATGCAAATGTTCAAACGCCAGTTTAGCAATCAATGTATCATCAGCAAAAACCGCAGGCATCTCCAACTCGGGTACCTGTTGGAGCGTGTCAACTACCGGGACCCGAAGTCGGGCCAGTCGTTCCGCCATCTGACGTGAACGAACGCGGGCAATGATGCCATCCCCCTGCCAGGTTTTGATCCACTCAGGTAATGGGGTTTGCGGCCCCCATTCATCAATATAAATTGACCAGGGGCCGTGCGTACGGGAGTAAGTCGAAATGCCCTGTAAAATTTCACGACCAAATGTTTTAGACGTTTCAATAAAAATTGCAACCTGCGGAGTTGAGTGGGCGTTCATCGATCCGTTTTCTGTTGTCGCAAAATTGAAAGAGATTGTCGCACCACTGGATTGATGCGTCGTGATCGCTGCTGGTACACTGAGGGTTCAGAAGATTTTAAAGAACTCTAACTATTTTGAAAAGTGTGCCTGATTTCATTGAGGAATGACTGGGTATGCTTCGCTCACAAAAAAACGACTGGATGAGGAAACAAGTAAATGTATCTCACACGTTTCTTAGTGTTACTCTTTATTTATGTTATTTCTTTTTCCAGTTGTCATGCAGATAAACCTCAATCTTACCAGGTCGGTCTGGCGAAAGTCGACATCACTCCTGATTATCCCGTGCTCCTGAACGGTTACGCCTCACGAGGGACTGATTTAATCGATCAGGTCGAGCAGCCACTCTGGGCCCGGGCGATTGCAGTCCTGAACCAGCAGGGACAGGCTCATGTTCTGATCTCAGTCGAAAATTGTGGTGTACCCGCATTGGTGACCAAGAGGGTTGTCGCGAATCTGAAAGAAGAGTATCAGGTTAGGCCGGCTGGCCTGGTGGTCTGTTCGACACACACTCATGCTGCCCCCATGCTGACCGGAGTGCTTCCTAATATTTACACACAGGATCTTTCCACAGCAGAACAGGCGGTAGTGGAGCGTTATACCAGTGACCTGATTCAGAAATTAACCACCGTGGCTCAACAGGCGATCAAAGATGTCCAACCTGCATTTCTGGAATGGGGCATCGGAACTGCGACGTTTGCGAAAAATCGCAGGAACATCTCCGGGCCCACTGACTATGACCTGCCTGTCCTGCGCGTGAAAAGCCCGGAAGGTAAAGCACGTGCGATTCTGGTTGGTTATGCCTGTCACTGCACGACATTGGGTGGTGTTCCTTTCATGTCCGGTGACTGGGCTGGTTGTGCTGTCGAGGAAGTCGAAGCAGATATTCCCGGCTGTATGGCAATGGTCGTGATCGGCTGTGGTGCAGACCAGAATCCGAAATTCAGAGGTGACGATCAGGGGGCCGCCCGCGTGAATGGGAAAGCCGTTGCTGCAGGAATTCAGAAACGGCTTAAAACTGGTCTTACAGCTGTCTCTGGAAATCTCTCAGCTTTTAGTGAAGAAATCAAATTACCTCTGGCGACCCTGCCAACCGTAGAAGAATGGAAACAGCGTGTCGGTAAACCGGGGATCACTGGATACCATGCGAAAAAAAATCTGAACCGATTAGAGCGGGGAGAGGTCTTAACAGATCAGATCGAATACCCGATCAAGACCTGGTCTTTTGGAGACGATCTGGCGATGGTCTTTCTCGGCGGAGAAGTAGTCGTTGATTATTCACTGGCGATCAAGCAAAGACATGGCGCGAAGGTCTGGGTGAATTCCTATGCCAATCATGTCCCCTGCTATATCCCGTCCGAACGGGTTTTACAGGAAGGCGGCTATGAAGGGAAAAATGCCATGGTCTGGTATGACCTGCCGGGTCCGCTTGCTCCAGGGTTGGAGAAAAAGATTCTGGATGTCGTTTCACAGCAGATTCCTGATTCCTTCAAGGCAGTCGATGATGTGAGTCGTACTGGAGGCAAACGGCCTTTGACTCCTGCGGAATCCATTTCCCGCATGAATCTGACAGATGATCTGAAAGTGGAAGTGGTCGCTGCGGAACCCCTTGTTGTAGATCCAGTAGCAGTGGATTTCGGACCAGATGGCAAATTGTGGGTCGTCGAGATGCGGGATTATCCTGCGGGTATGGATGGGAATTACAAACCGGGAGGAGTGGTCAAGTATCTGGAGGACCTGAATCAGGATGGCCGGTATGACAAAGCCACTGTGTTTCTGGAAGGTCTGGCTTTTCCGACAGGGGTGATGGTCTGGAAACAAGGGGTATTGGTCTGTACGGCCCCGGATGTCATTTATGCAGAAGATACTACCGGCGATGGCAAAGCGGATATTCAGAAGAAAATTCTGACCGGTTTCGCGACACATAATTATCAGGCGCGGGTTAACAGCCTGGTTCCCGGACTTGATAACTGGGTCTATGCCTCCGGTGGGTTGTTCGGCGGTATCATACAATCCTTTAACGGGCAGACTGTCAACGTGACCAACCGGGATTTTCGGTTTCAACCTGAGACTGGTGTCCTGGAGCCTGTCAGTGGCCGGACTCAGCAGGGACGCGTGCGTGATGACTGGGGCAACTGGTTTGGATGCCGTAATGGTACATTGTGTGTGCATTACCCGGTTAATGAAACCTATTTCCAGAAGAACCCCTATGTGAGTTCGCCTCCTCCGGAAGTTTCGATACCCCAGGGAGAAAATGCCAACCAGTTGTTTCCCGTAGGTGAACTGGTTCAGTTTCACCTGAGTGGACAGCGGGGGCGTCCGACATCGGCCTGTGGTCTGGGGCTATACCGGGATAATGAATTAGGTAAATCTTTTTATGGAAATGCGTTTATCTGTGAACCCGTTAACCAGCTGGTACATCGCTTAGTCGTGAAACCAGAGGGGGTCACGTTTTCGGGACTGAGAGCACCTGAAGAACAGGAACGAGATTTTTTAACATCCACCGATAACTGGTTTCGACCAGTCCAGGCGAGAACGGCCCCGGATGGCTCGCTGCTGATCGTGGATATGTACCGGTATCTGATTGAGCATCCCAAATTTCTTTCGCCAGAAGCAGTACAAAAATTGAATGTGCGTGCCGGTGAGGCTCGTGGCAGGATTTATCGAATTTCCGCGAAAGATCAAACCTGTCAACCTGTCCCTGATCTAAAACAACTGCCAACTCAAGAGCTCACTCAGTTACTCAACAGTGCGAATGGAACTTTGCGTGACATGGTACAGCAGGAACTGATTTTGCGAGGGGATCAGAAAGCCGTTCCCTCCTTGTCAAAGCTTGCCAGTGATGGGGCATTGCCACAATCCCGGTTGCAGGCGTTGTGCACGCTGGACGGACTGCAGGCACTGACTCCGGATGTACTATTGCCGCGGATTAACGAGCAGGACCCCGGTGTTCGCAGGGAATCGCTTCGATTAGCTGAGCCGTTCCTGAAGCAGTCAGAGAAACTGGCAAACGCAGTACTGGAACGGGTCAACCAGGAACGGCAACTTCCAGTACAACTCCAACTGGCTTATACACTCGGATATCTGAAAAAAGATGAGGCGACCAACGCACTGTTACAGTTGCTGGAACAGCATTCGGAGAATGTCTATCTCAGGTCGGCAGTATTGACCAGTTTTAAGCCCGCTCGTTTGAGTCCGGCTCTGGTAAGACTGCTTCCCAGGATCGAAGCGAATCCCCAATTGCTGCCGATGTTTCATTCCTTGCTGGACATGGCAGTTGCGACCAGGGATCCTGGATTATTGAAACAGGTTTCCACTGCACTGTCTGAGCATATTGTACGAAAACAGAAGTCGGAAGCCTGGGAATGGCTGGCATTAACACAATTGACCGAAGCAATGCCAGGTCGTGATAAATCGAGCCTGGAGAAACAGGGGCTTCAATGGAAGCAGCTCATCAGTCTGGCATGCAGACAGATATCAGAAACTAAACAATCAGAGGCTGTACGGATCGCTGCATTACAGTTTGTTCTCTCAGTTGATCAAAGCCAGGATACTCTTGAGCTGGTTGCAGATTTGTTATCACCACAGACAGCATTAAATCTTCAGATGGCTGTCTTGAAAAGCCTGATCCAGTCGCAGAGTCCTGCTGCCGTGGAACTGGTCTTTAATAACTGGAAGCAATTTACGCCCGCCTTACAGGCTGAGGTTATCAGTCAGTTACTGTCCCGCGAATCGTCGACGCTGGATCTGTTAAACAGAATTGAGCAGAAGGTAATACAACCTGCTCAAATCGATTTAACAAACCGTCAGACCCTGATTGATCATAAAAATGAAAAGATCAAACAGCGTGCCCGAAAATTGTTTTCAGTCGCGACCAGCGCAAGCCGGGAAGCGATCCTGAAGCAGTATGCATCGATCGATTTGAAACAGGGCAGTGTGGATCGGGGCAGCCTGGTTTTTGAAAAACAATGCGCCAACTGTCACCGCTTGAACGGGAAAGGGCACGTTGTTGGACCAGACCTGGCTGCACTCACCGATCAGTCGAAGTCATTTTTACTGACTTCCATTCTTGATCCGAATAAAGCCGTCGATGGTCGATACGCTTCGTATCTGGCAGTTACTGACGATGGTCGCATCAATACCGGGATTCTGGTGTCGGAACAGAGTAACAGTATTACCTTGAAAGCACAGCAGGGAAAAGTACAGACCATACTCAGAACGCAGCTGGATGAATTGATTAATAGTGGAAAGTCACTGATGCCTGAAGGCCTCGAGCGTGAGATTCCTCCCGCCGCGATGGCGGATCTGCTGGTATATCTGCAGGAACACAGTGCACCTCTGAAATATACTTATGCAGGATCTGTCAAGCCGGATGTCAACTACCCGGACGATCCTCAGAATTTAAAACTGGTGAATCGTTCTACAGGTTCAACACGATTTAATGATGGTCAGTGGGTTGGCTTTCGCTTTACTGGAACTGAGCCACAGCCTCGCATTGTGATAGATCTGCAGCGCAAAATTCCGGTTAACGCATTGAGAATTATCTATGGCGTGAATCATGAACCGGGATCGATTCATGCACCCTCCTCAATCGAGGTTGCTTTCAGTAACAACAACAAACAGTATGGCAATCCTCACAAGTTTTCTGGGTTTGATGATCACGCTGATGGCCTGGGGCTCTATGAAATTGATCGACGGACAACGGTAATCAATATTCCCGAACAACGGGCACAGTTTGTTCGTATCGATTTTCAAGGCAAGCAGGGCTGGATATTTCTCTCTGAAATTTCATTGGCCAGCGCTTCTTCGGAGAATCAGAATGTAGCGGTGCCAGTTCAACCTGTTGAGAAAGCTGTCAATACAAAAGGGGCAGAGCCCGGCACAAAGATCAAAGCCCTTGTGGCAGAGGTCAAAGTCGGAACTCCGGATGAATATCGAAATATCCCCGAGATCTGGCGAACCGCGATCGCAGTCGGAAAACGGAATCAGGCAGATGAAATTCGCGACCTGCTGGAGGTATCTCTTCCTGGACCGGATAAACCGCTGGAATGCTGGCAGGCGGTCGTGATTGGAGGAGGGGTGATTAATGGAATTACGATTGCCGGCGACTGGCCTCGCAGTAAAATCGAATTGCTGCTGAAAGAGAAGCCGGAATTGGCGGTCCGCTGGAAGCAGGCACTCCTGCGGGCCGTCAAGATGGCCGAGGATCCGAATGTGAAAGGTGGCACCCGTTATGATGCGTTGCGGATGGTAGCCATGCTGGATTATGACATCTGCCAGAAACAGCTGAAGCGTTACCTGAATGATGCCAGTCATGCTGAACTGCAGATGGGAGCCGTCAGCGGGCTTGGCGATATTGATGTGCCGACAGCAACTGCAGACCTGATCGAATCATTGCCTGTATTAACTCCCCGTAATCAGAAAATTGCCCTGCTGGCATTAATCAGAACGGATGCCCGTGCGATCGCCTTGTTGAAGGCGATTCAACAGCAACAGCATTTAGCGAAGTTGATCGATGGCGAACTGCTGCAGCGACTGAAGACACATCAGACTGCAGAAGTGCAACAGCTTGCGAATCAGATCTTTGATTAACCGGTCTAAGTCGCCTTCAGGACTTCGAGGATGCCCTTGCAGAAATCGGGCAGGTCCGAGGGGCGTCGGCTGCAGACAAAATGGCGATCAACAACTACAGGAGCATCTTCCCAGACAGCGCCTGCGTTGATCAGGTCGTCTTTGATTCCGGGTGAACCGGTTACTTTGACGCCGGAATAGATTCCAGCCGAGATGGGCATCCAGCCTCCATGGCAGATAGCTGCAATCAGTTTTTCGCTTTCATGGAATTCCTGCAGAAGTGAGAGTACTTTTTCAGATCGTCTGAGTTTATCAGGCATCCAGCCACCGGCACAGATGACTCCGTGATAATCAGCTGAGTTGATGCTGTCGATCGTGGCTTCCGAGACGGAAGGGTAGCCATGTTTTCCCAGATAGGTCTTCCCTGCTTCCTGACCTGCCAGAGTGGTTTCTGCACCAGCTTCTTCCAGACGGAGTTTAGGATACCAGAGTTCCAGGTCTTCGTAGTCTTCGCCTGTAAACAGTAGAAACTTTTGACCGGACAGTGGAAGAGAAACAGTCATTGATATACCTCAGTTTGTTAATTGATAATCAAAATTGCAGGGGTTAAGCAGCTGGCCACATCAGGCCGAAGATGGCACCAACGATAACGGCATACGCAATGGATTCAATGATGTGTCCCACGATCCGATTATGAAACCAGATCGCATGTTGAACCGTCGCCGATAAAAAAGTTAGCAGGCCGGCAGTGGCCATAAAACGAAACACGACCATAAATTCTGCACCAGGTGGAATCGCCAGGGTGGCCAGATAGGCGAGTGAAAAACTGATGACCAGAAAGAACACAAAGGTCAAGCCCAGGTTTTTTCCCATGTTGACTTTGGGGTACACCGTCATCACACCGCAGGGGCCTTTGTTCCATTTCTCCTGATATTCTTCGCTTTTCATTTCATCAGCTGAATTGCACCCCGGAAACATGTAGCTGCCTACAGGCACATTCAGTTCCCGCATTGTTTTGAGGAAGGTATCTTCCTGCTCCATTATTTTCCAGTCATTCTTGTGGAGTTGTATGACCATCCAGGATAGAAAACTGGCGAAAAACAGGGCGACCGCTGATAACAGGACTGGAAGCAATAAACTTGTCAACATGTTTGGCTCCTGAAAAAATGTAGATAGCAGGTGCGAACGGAACAGAGTGACAGAGGTGTTTTTAAAATGGCTTGATTCTCCGAATCTGGTTTCATGATAAGAATTCACCCATTGCATTCCTAGCCTGTTCATGGCAAATTATTGACTGCCCCGAGTCGATCTACAGAGTCAAAATATTGAATACGTAGTACAAGGGATGCCTGATTGCGGCTTTCCTGTCAAAAAGCCATCACAATACGATGAGTCATCATAAAATGCTGATTTCGATGTATCATTTATTTATAAGGAGCCAGTATGCCTCGTTACATTGAACTCCCCACAATTGTAAAAGCTGCGGGGAATAAACCGAAACAGATCGAAGAATTTGTCGGACGCGTGAACACGGGGGATGAATCCATCAGTGTTGCCCGGATGGTGTCTCCTGGCGGCTGGGTTGAACCGGCGCAATCTCCCGAATTTCAGGAGATGTCTGTAGTCTTGAAAGGCGTATTGCATGTGGAAACGAAGCTGGGAAAATTCGAAGTCAAAACAGGGCAGGCGATAATTCTGGATGCGGGGGAATGGGTCCGCTACAGCACTCCCGGAAGTGAAGGAGCGGAGTATATCGCAATCTGTCTGCCAGCATTTTCACCAGAGACGGTCCATCGTGAATCAGATGATTAAATACAGTATGTTCTGCCATATCCTTCATGCATAAGGGGATGTCATGTCAACTGAGAATAACCCTGTTCAGGAACTGGTCCCTCTCCTGTTTGTAGAAGATATCGATGATTCCATCGAATTTTACACTGATAAGCTGGGGTTTGAAGTCAGTCTGAAATGGGAGCCTGAGGGAAAAGTATTATGGTGTCGTATTGATCGGGGATCGGCGGCGCTGATGTTACAACCGGCCTGTCCGGATGAAGATGGAGTCAGAGCAGAACGGATCAAAGGTGTAGGGTTCTTTTTTCTCTGTGATGATGCGCAAACTATGTATGATGAGTTCTCAGCGAACGGACTGAACCTGGAGCCTCCGCAGGTCGCCTTCTATGGAATGAATCAACTGTTTCTCAAAGATCCGGATGGATATGAACTCTGCTTTCAGAATCAGGTCTGATGTTCTAAGAATGTCAGTCCGGGGTTAATCGTGCGACCACCGGTTGGTCAGCCAGATCACCTGATAAGGTTTCAGGACCAGTTCGGCACGCAGGTCAGAATATAATTCTCCGCTGATCAGATCAGTCCAGTTATCGGTTCCGATCAGATTGATTTCGGATAAGGGGACAATCTGTTCCTGGTTGGAAATATTATTGATCGCGAAAATACTCTGCTGACGATCCATGCTCTGACGCCAGAAGGCAAACACACTGTCTCCCAGGTGTAAGGTAAACTGGGTGGCATTGGGGTGAAAGGCTGGTTGGCGTCGACGCACTTTCAATAGATGGCACATGCCCTGGAAGACCTGTGCATGAATGGAAGTGTTATCGGCAAGTGCCAGTGCGAGTTTGTGGTAATCCCAGCGATGACGGTTGATGGATCGATTTTGACCGGTCTCTGTGACGGCTGCCTGGTCGTTCAGGGTACCCAGGAAACTGTGAATATAGACGGCCGGGATTCCCTCCAGCGCAAACATGATGGCATGCGCACACAGGAAGCGTTCGACCTGCCATTCATCTTCCCCATCCAGAGTCCCTTTCATCGCATCGATCAACGAGATGTTGATTTCATAAGGGCGCTTGACACCTCCTGCGAGCGACCGCATGGAGATTCGTCCGCCAAACTGTTCCATCATAGCGACCATGCTGCCGATTTCCTCTTCACTCATCAGTCCTTCCGCAGGTCTGAGGCCGATACCGTCATGGGAAGCGATGAAGTTCAGATAAGTGGTGCCATGCAGGGCAGGGGGCATGCTCATCATCCAGGTTTTCAAGTGCTGACAACTGCCGCAAAGCATGGCGTTTACCAGCAGCGGAGGGAGTGAAAAATTATAGATGGCATGGGCTTCATTCGAGTTCCCGAAATAGGCCAGGTTTTCACGGTTGGGGATATTGGTTTCAGTAATGATCATGGCCGTTGGAGCAACAAACTGGATCAATGTACGGAAGAGACGCACGATCTCATGTGTTTCCGGCAGGCTCAGGCAACTGGTTCCTGCCACCTTCCAGATAAAGGCAATCGCGTCGAGCCGAAAGATCTTGACTCCCTGGTCCAGATAGAGCTTGATGATTTTAACCAGTTCCCGCAGCAGTTCGGGATTAGCAAAATTCAGGTCAACCTGATCAGGACTGAACGTGCACCAGACGTAACGCGTACCATCGGGAGTTTCAATCGGACACAATAATTCATTAGTGCGGGGACGGACGACCTCAGATAAATCTTCTTCGGGAGTAGCACAGAAAAAATAATCCTTACCTGGCGCCTCTCCTCGTCTGAACTGCTGGAACCATTCACTTTGACTGGAACAGTGATTGATTACCAGGTCTGACATCAGTTGAAACTGCTTCGCGATGGCATTTATGTGAGTCCAGTCACCCAGGCGCGGGTTCACCTGATGATAATCGATAATGGAAAAACCATCGTCTGAACTGTAAGGGAAAAACGGAAGGATATGAATTCCATCGATGGTTTCTTTCAGGAATTCTTCAGAGAACTGCAGCAGTGTTTCCAGTGGCTGCTGATCTTCCGTGAGCAGGCTGTCGCCATATGTGATCATCACAACGTTTTTCTGATCCCAGTGATTCTGGTGTGTCCGAGGCGTCTGGCAATTCCCGTCAGGACACATGATCTGAATCAGTTCCCTGGCAAAGGCACTCTGATCAATTTCAGGGTATATGACTTTTAAATGGTTTTCTACCAGAAACTGATACTCACTGACTGCAGAATGCTCAACTGGCTCACTCATGGTTTCAGGCAAACTCCCGATAGTCATCGTCAACTGCGGCGCACAGGCTCGCAAAAATATCCGGAACGGCACTTTGCACCCGATTCCAACTGGGAATAAAGGGTGTTTCCATCGGATTATCCAGAAAATGCAAACCTGCTTTTAGCACATTTTCTGCAAACAGCTCAACAGCCTTTTCTTCATTATGAATATCCAGGGCCAATCCGTTAATGATGGCGTCGTTGCGATAAGTCTCAATAAAGTCGAGTGCAATCCGATAGTAAGTGGCTTTAATCGACCGAAAAGTTTCTGTCGAGAATACAACACCATTTGTCGCCAGTTTGCGAAAGATGCCTTTCGAAATATCAATCGACATTTTCGAAAGCCCCGCGTGGGCATCGTCCACGGACAGGTTCTGATGCTTGTGATCATAGCGGTCAGCAATGTCGACCTGACACAGCCGGTTGGTCGAGAAATTCCGATTTACTTCCGAGAGTACACCGATTTCCAGCCCCCAGTCGCTGGGAATCCGGATATCGTTAATGACATCAACACGAAACGAAAACTCGCCCGCCAGTGGATAGCGATAGCTGTCGAGGTATTCTAGATAATCCAGTGAGCCGAGTATTTTCTTCAATGCCCTTAACAATGGGGTCACCAGCAGTCGAGTTACCCGGCCATTCATTTTACTGTCAGCGACCCGTGCATAATAACCTTTGCAGAACTGATAGTTGAAACTGGGGTTGGCGACAGGATAAATCAGTCGTGCCAGCAGGTTGCGATCATAGGTGAGAATATCGCAATCGTGCAAAGCGACGGAAGCAGACGTTCCCTGCGCCAGGATATAACCCAGGCAGTACCAGACATTGCAGCCTTTTCCCAGTTCGTTGGGAGCCAGTCCCTGGTCCTGCAGGGCAGTATTGACTTCCTGAAGTCGAGGACCATCATTCCAGAGAATCCGATGTTTCTGGGGGAGGCGGCTGAAGAACTGAATGGCGTGTTTGTATTGCTCTTCGTTTGCCCGATCCAGACCAATCACGATTTCATTCAGATAACCAACTTTCGCCAGTTCTGTCACAATTTTATCGAGGGCAGGCCCTTCCAGTTCGCTGTACAGACAGGGCAGCACCAGGCTCATCGGACGAATTTTAGAAAATTGAAGCAGTTCCGCTTCCATCTCGTCAATCGAACGTGACGAGAGATTGTGTAATGTCGTAATGATACCGTTTTGGTAAAAGTCTCCCATACCAGATCTCCATGATCGATGTTTGAGCGCCAAAACCGAGATGATCAGGTCAATGTTTCATCCAGTATTTGGGTTAACGCGTGAGCCCATCCCTGTGGGCCGAACTCTTCAGTAAAGATGACCGAAGATTGCTTCTCAAGATCGGGAGGTTCATGATGGGAAGAGCGCACAATGACCGCGATATCTGCTGCATTGAGCATGGCGACATCATTCTGGCTGTCACCGAGTGCCACGAATCGGGGAGCGGATTTACCCGAACGGGTATAACATTCCCTGAACCACTGCAGACATTTTCCTTTGTCACACGCGCCAATCACATGCACAAACCGGCCACCTCGCAGCAGCCGCAGACCATGATTGGCAATCAGTGCTTCAAACTTACGCAATTGATGTGCCGAGTCCTGCCAAATTAGCGGCTCTGAAAATTCCCGGGTCATTGCCTGTACAGCCTCGGATTCCGATAATCCCGTATATGCAATGACTTCAGAGACTTCCATGTCTGAGAATCCTGTAAACAGGAAATTTTCTTCACTGCGTTTTTTTTGAATGATCGAAAGGATCTCAGCTCTGCTTGCCCCTAAAATATGCACGTCTTTTCCTGAAATTTGTGCAGATGACTCAATTGATTTGATAAACGCTGTGTCAGGAAAATAGATGGCAGAACCATTTTCCACTACATAGGGATCGGTATTGTTCAGTGCTTCGCGCAACGTGCGCAGTTCGGCTGCCGTTTTGCTGGTATTCAGCATCAATGGAATTCCCGCAGTTCGTAATCGTGAGATGACAGGCATTGCGGGGGTAAACGAATATGTATCATGATCCAGCAATGTGCCATCCAGGTCACTCATGACAATCAAGGGGGGACTATTTTCTAATGTATGTTGAGATTCTGTAGACATAACCTGACAGATGCAGTGAAAGGGGAGACTGTATAAAGCGGCTAGCGAGAAACGCTGCCTGCATCCTAACAGGTATTGTTCCCGCGAACAAATACGTCTCGACATTCGCTAAGAATGACTGTGCCAATGGTTGTAGACAAATGTCTGAAGCAACACAGTTTTCATTGGTAACATGGATTGGTAAACTGTGTTAAATAATTGTTGACTACACTTTAGGCTCCTGCATCATGTAATTCGAAAGTTTGCGTTCATGCGAAAAGTCATTCAATCAGTTGCTCTGTTAATAATTTCACTCGGCGCTGTGTCCAGCCTTCACGCTGCTGATTCCGGTTCGCTCGCATTACAGGAACCCTGGAATTCACAATATACCCAGGAGAATGCCACCGGTCCTCATGTTCTGGGACTGTGGACGTTTGATGATGCTAATCCGGGTACTGATCTTTCAGGAAACGGAAATACGGCTTCCTTCAATGGGGCTGAAATTGAACCACAGGGGAAATTCGGTGCTGCGATGCGTTCCTTCCCCGGATTTCCCGTAGAGGATAAACGCCATTGGGCTTCTGTGAAAACGTCCCCTCGTCTTTCACCGCGCGGTGCTTTCACTTTGGAAATGTGGGTCCAGCCTGAAGCCGATATTGAAAAAGCGGTTACCGCCTATCTGCTCGATAAAAAGTATGTCAGCCATAACGATTATCAACTCATCGTTAATCCGGCGGGGCGAACCGGAACCAGAACTTTGAGAGCCATTCTCGGTTTTGGTGACTTTTCTGAGACCTGGTATTCCGACCCGCTCAAGCTGGATCCAGGTATCTGGTATCACATTGTGTTTATGTATAACGGTGCCGGTCGAGGTCGATTTCTGGTCAATGGATTACCACACGGTGAAAAGACAGTCGCTGGCGTGGGAGCGATCACTCCCGGGACCAGGCCGCTTACTATCGGGGATCGTAACGGGAGTAATTATGGTGGCTTTCCGGGGCTGATTGATCAGGTGCGGATCAGTAGTGGGGAACTGGAATTTCGTCCGGTGCGCTTTGATCGTCTTACCCAGCGGTCCTGCTACATTCGGATGGAGCAGAACCCGTCGCTTGCCTTTCAGGTAACGAACCTGCAGCCGGAGTTGTTGTCAGAAGCGACTGTCACCTGGTTATTGAATGGCGACATTCAGGGGACATCCACTTTGAAAAATCTGGAATCAGGTAAACCCCAACAGATCCTGTTCCCTTTAAATACCTCCTTACGTCCGGACCAGTATGACTTGACGGCCCGATTGAAAACATCTGGTCCGTCACAGACAACAGCGGAGGCAGTGTTCCCGATTCAAATTGTAGGGCGTAAATTACCTGACCAGTTTCCCGTGATCATGTGGGGAGCCGGGATCGGTGAAATTGATCGCCTGAAAAAAATTGGTTTTACTCATGCGGTGGCAACCAGGGTCAATTACGCAAAGGTACTGGAAGCGGGCGAACCCACCCTGGCAGATTCCGAAGAAAATGTCGCTAAGATGCGATCCGGTCTGGATCGGGGGCTGGCCAATGGCATTTCGTTTTACGCATCATTGTCTCCTGGTTCTTATCTGAGATCTCGTGAAAAACTTCAACGTGTGAACCGGGATGGAACCACGCATTCTTCACGCGAAGACATCTGCCCCCTGATTCCAGAGATCAAAGAGTTCACGTATAACGTGGGAGCTTCAGTAGCACAGACCTATCAGGATTATCCCGCGCTGGATTCTGCTCTACTGCATACTGAAGTTCGAGGTCATTCACGTCCCTGTTTTCATCAACATGACCGCGAAGCATTTAAGAAGTTTGCCGGAATAGAGATTCCAGCAGAAGCCGGTCCACCACGGGGAGTTGACTATAAAAAACTGAAAAACTTCCCTTCGGACCGTGTCGTTCCTGACGATGACCCGCTCTATGTCTACTACAAGTGGCATTGGAAAACCGGTGATGGTTGGAACGAATTAAACAGTGATCTGGAACGGGGGCTGAATTCGACTGCTAAAAAATTCTGGACCTGGTATGACCCGGCGATGCGAGTGGCCAGTGTATTTGGTTCCGGTGGAAATGTGAATGTGCTTTCGCACTGGACTTACAGTTATCCCGATCCGATTCGAATCAATGTTGTTGGTGACGAATTGTTTGCCATGGCCCGAGGGGCACAAAAGCATCAGGATGTGATGAATATGACGCAGATCATCTGGTATCGATCACAGACCGCGCCGATTCCGAAAAAACCGGGTGACGGGCCAGAAGATCTGGCACATTGGGAGGAAGAACAACCAGATGCGGCTTTTATCACGATCTCTCCCATGCATTTGAGAGAAGCATTCTGGGCTAAAATGTCACGACCCATCAAAGGCATTATGTACCATGGCTGGCAGTCGCTGGTACCAACTGATGGGGCGGGGGGCTATCGATATACCAATCCGCAAACTCAATACGAACTGACACGATTGATTCACGAGGTTGTCAAGCCTCTGGGACCGGCTCTGAAAACGATGCCGGATGCAAAGAATGATATTGCCTTCTATGAAAGTTTTGCCTCTCAGGTATTTGCCCGGCGCGGGACATATGGCTGGAACGGTTACTGGCTGGGGGATGCTCACCAGATGTTGCAGTGGGCAGGCTTGCAGACGGACGTTGTGTTTGATGAAACGATTACTCAGACAGGCCTGGATCAGTACAAGGTGCTGGTCATGATGGATTGTGATGTGGTTACAGAATCGATTCAGCAGGCAATTCAAGATTTTCAGACGCGGGGTGGGATCGTGATTGCCGACGAACGGGTTTCCCCTGCTGTCAAACCAGACATTCGAATTTCATCCTACACGCGATCCGGTAAAGCAGATCTTGATAAACAGGAGTTACAGAAAAAGGCTGCAGAACTGCGACAGGCACTGACTGGAAAGTACTCTCGTTATGTCGATTCTTCTAATCCGAATGTGGTTCCCTATTGTCGTCGTGCCTCTCATGCGGACTACATTTTTGTCGTGAATGACAATCGCGAATTCGGCGATTATGTCGGTCATCATGGTCGTGTGATGGAAATCGGACTCCCCGCAGAATCAACTTTATCTGTGAATCGCCAGGATGGCTATTTTTATGATCTGGTTCAGCATCAGCAGGTCAATATGAAATTGTCAAATCAGCAGCAGACATCAAATGTGAAACTGGGACCCGGTGCAGGCGGGATTTATCTCCGCACAGATCAGCCGATCAAACGGGTGGCTGTTGACGTCCCCTCGGCATTGAAACGCGGGGAAGCCGGAACAGTTACGATTCAAGTTCTTGATGAGCAGGGGGCCCCGGTCGCTGCTGTCATACCTGTGGAAGTATCGATTGAAGATGCGGAAGGACGTGTGGCGGAAATGTCCGGATATCGTGCTCTTCAGGATGGCGAGCAGAAATTCCAGGTACAGATTGCACCTAATGATAAAGCAGGAGTCTGGACCGTGCGGGTGAAAGAACTGGCTTCGGGCAAAAGTACCACATCCTGGTTTCGAGTTGCCGATGATAACAGCGCAGTGAAACCGCATGGTCAGAATATTAAGGGCTTTAATCCTGAACAGCCCGCCGGCTAGACTGTGTCCAGTTTAACTGTAGCGTCTCCGGGGCCTTTCGGGCCGAGTATATTAGATTGAGGGACATTATGGTTAAATGTGATACCCTCCAGGGAAAGTAACACTTTCGTCTGGAGCTGTCAGCGTTTGACTCAGCCTGACTGCCTGCTGCGCAACTGCTGTCTCTCGGATCGGATTCTGTCTCGATGACGAACTTCACGAAACATTAATTTATGGGATTTTCTATCTGAATGGAGCGTTTGAAGCCACCTCTTTTTTCCAAGCCTTTCTTATCCAAAATAATTTCTTCATTTGTTCACAGCTTCTTAATAATTCACGCTTAAGATACCTCGAACACAAGATTGCTGTTTATTCAAGATCAGCAATCTCTTTGTCTGAATTCCGCAAAGCTTAGACTGGAAGCCAGACTCGTTACTCTAGAGCGCATCACATATAACCTTAGCGTCTGTCAATCTAACATACCGGAATCCAGATGAGCTTGGAGTCGCCAGGGTAATACAGGACAGAGAGTTAACTGTTATTAGAATATCTATCTATGAGATGTACTCAAATTATTATTCATTCCAAATCGGTTCTTTGAACCTGGCATGATTTCAGGGCAATTATAAGTATCTCTCAAATGACTGAATCCGCACTTTTGTCTAAGGTGGCTGTTGAACAACCTGACTCTGCAGTGCGCAGCTTTCGCCAGTCGCTTCAGGCAGCCTGGCTCGTTGATCCCCGATACGATCTGCTCTTCCTGGCGAACCTGGGATGGCCATTACTGGTATTACTTCAGTGGTGGGGAGGCTTGGAGATTCAGAGTGGCATCAGTTTCTGGCAGGTTTATTTTATTACAACACCGCATCGCTGGATCACACCCGCATTGTTGTTTTTAGAGCGGGACCGCCTGCAAGCCAACAAGACGAAGTACATTCTGATTACGGTCTGTCTGTTGACGATTCCAATAGCGGTCAAGATTTCCACGGGGGCGCTCACCTGCCTGCTCACAATCGATTACATCTGGAATGCCTGGCATTTTGCTGCTCAACATCACGGCATCTATAGTATTTATGGTCGTAAATCAGGGGGACTTTCCCCCGGACGATTGCGGATTGATAAATTGCTGATGCGGGGCTTTCTGTTGTATGTAACGTTTCGAATTGCGAGCTGGGCTTCTGTGGGAGCTGCTGCCAGCCAGGGGTGGGGAACTCTGGATTATGTCTTTGCTGTGATTCCAGTCTCCATGATTCTTAGGGAACTCTGGCAGCTGAGAGCGGAAACAGTGGGCCGATGTCTCTACTTTACCAGTGTGATGACATTGTATCTGGCAATGCTGGGGGCAGTGGCTGCTCAAAACCCGATGATGCTGCTGGTCCTGACGACGGCTTCTGCGCTGTTTCATTCCATTGAATATCTGGCAATCGTCAACTGGTCCGTCGACCGGACACGGAAATCCGGTCAATCGACGACACAACTGTTTAAAAAACTGATGCCTCGCTGGGGACTGATTCTGGCTGTGTTTGTCGTGATCCTGGGCATGGGAGCCTGGTTGATGGAATCTCATCTGCTGGAACTCTGGCTCACGGCCAATCTGATCATGGCGTTTCTGCATTATGCCTATGATGGCTTCCTCTGGAAATCGAGGAGGCCTGCTCGCGCATGAAACGTCAGAAAGGTTCTCTCGATACAACACTAGCTGCCGACGTCGAAATTAAAAATACAGTGAATGTGACACCTGATCGCAGCCCGATAATTCTGCTGGCGATTATTCTAGCTTGTCTGACTGGCTGGTGGGTTTCCACAGTCCGTGACGCGGAAAGTCTGAGTCTGCCTTATCTGCGTGTCGATATTGCAATTGTCTGTTTCGTCTGCATGTTGCCACTGGTCATCCTGAGTTCTGACTGGCTGTTCCGTGTTTTCAGTCATCACAGTCCGCCTCTGTTTAAACTGGTTCAGATTATATTTTATACTGGCGCGGCAGGAATTCTGATCATGGCTTTGACCAGCAGTCATCCGAATGGCACGCTGAGCAGATACGATGCCTGGGAGTCCATGATTCTGCGACCTGTCCTGGCCTTCTGGCTGATGATGACTCTGTGTCTGATCGAAGGGCAAATCTCAAAGAGAGGAAAAACCTCTGAATCGAATTCTAAGCAGGGATTCCTGATCTGGGGGCCGGCTCTGATGACAGCGGTCCTGGTTCCAGCGATCTATATTCAATCACGGGTGGATGAAATCGTGACAACTGTTGAGGAATCACTGGGCAGTGGTCGCCTGGGGGATGCGCGACGTTTGACTCGCGAGGTCTGTGTACTGGCACCCTGGCAGAAAATTGGTGATCTACCCGCAGGTGATCTGGCTCGCGACCTGGATCGCAGCTGTTATGAAATCGAACGCAACCTCGGGTTTATGCAGCTTGAGCCCGTAGGTAGTGAAGAAGCCGCCTATCAACAGGCACGGCTATTGACCATTCTGGGAAAAGGCGAAGCAGCAATCCGACTGCTGGCTCCCTGGAAAGATCAGAAAACCGTGAGCCCACTCACCTGTCAGTTGCTGGGGAATATCTATCAGCAGCAGGAGCAGTGGGGAGAAAGTGAGCGGTGGTACCAGAAGTCCCTGAATGCCTGGAAACGATTGCCGCATTCAGAACAGCAACAGGCGGGGATTGTCTCTGCCTGGAAAGGGATTGCATTTGCTGAAAGGAAACGAGGGAACTATGAAGAAGCAGAAAGTGCGTATTTATCGGCGTTGTCACTGGCACCCACGGCTGACCAGCATTATTTGCTCGCGCAGTTTTATGAAGATACTCAACAGACAAGCAAGGCACGGGAACACGCTCTCCAGGCGATGGCATTGAATGCTGATCGCTATGGAAAATCCGGTCAAAAACTAATCACTTCATTACAGCAGCAGCACTTTGGTTGCCTGAATGTCTGGCGAGGAAACAGTCTCTGATTCAGGCCAGGCGAGAGGCCACTCGAGTCCTGCCTTTCTGTATTGTTCTGCAATTCCGGGGAGCATTGTCAGCCGATGATATCCCGGCGATGTGAAACATAGTCCCAGACGACGTAGCGGTCCAGATCGCGGCCGGCGGTGAAGAAGACGCGACCCTGCGTCGCTTCCGCCAAACGATGGGCAAACTGAATATCTTCACTGGATTGAGACCAGCTGGGAATCAGAAAGATGTTAATCGTGATGCCTTCGCGTTTGCATAAATGGGCTTCCCGCATCGTGGCAGCTTCGGTCTGTGGATCCGGCGGATAGAGCAGGTACAGTTGCTCGCCTTCAAAATGCGCAGTAGGTAGACCGTCAGTAATCAGAATGATCTGGCGGTTGGGTGTATCCTGAAGAGCGAGAAAATGTCTTGAGAGCTGCAGGGCATGTTGTATGTTCGTGAAGTGCGGGGGCACAATCTGCTCGCTGATATTTTCATCGCTCATGTCGACTTTCAGACGTACGACCGGATCAAATATGGTGACCGGTTTGGGCATCAACTCGACAATTTCTGCCGCCGTTCGCGGTTTGGCGAAGGTATACATCTCGATGAATTGCAGATAGTCGCCGGGGTATTCGCCTCGAATCAATGCTTCGAGCGCAAGGCCCATCTGCTTGACATTGACGTACTGACCTTCGTATCGCATCGACCCGCTCATGTCCATCAGCACGGTGGTGGCACATTTTGGTGTGTTACGGGTTTTATGAATCACGAGGTCATCAGATTTCAAGCGAATAGGTAAGCCGGGACCATCACGGAGAATCGCATTCGTGAAGGACTGGGTGATATCCATGTTCGAAACGGAATCTCCGAACTCATATGGTTTGGTGGTGGGAAGTTCTACCGCTCCTTCGCCAACAACCGGGCCTGTGTGTCGTCCGGTACGTGATGCCTGCAGGTCACTGAAGATCTTTTCCAGAATGCGACTCTGAAACAGACGGTATGCTTTGGGAGTCAGGCGAAACTGACCTTTAGAAAATTCGAGTCCCTGTTGATCGGCCATTTCCCGCATCAGGTCGCGGACCTGTTTCTGCAGAGCATTCAGCGTTTCCATGTCCCCGGGTTGTGTGAATTCGGACAGGGCTTCCATATCGATGATGGCGATCTGTGCGGTTTCGCGGGCTTCTTCGAGTTGCTTGAGCAGTTCGTCTATCTTCTCAAGCTCAGCTTTGATTTCCAGGGCTTCCGGAATCGTCATCGACGTTTGCCCGGTGAAGTAGTATTTGGATGCCAGCTCATCGATTTCGTATTTGTCGCCCAGGCGATCAACCAGTTGAACCAGGCCGCGGGCAAACGGACTGCTGTCATCTTCTGTTTTGTACCAGATCCGTTCCAGATCGTAGATCTGTTCTTCGCGGACCGCCTGTCGAAAGAAGTCCTTTAATCGACGTGGGGGCTGCATCTGTTTGGCATAATCACGATAAGAACGTCGGGCTTTTTTGCGGACGCTGTCAGTCTCATACGTTTCCAGGATTTTGCGTTTGCGCTCTTCCAACATGGCAACGAGCGCATCCAGGCTGGGTCCCAGGCCTGCGATCTGGCTGGGATCCAGTTTGATGGCCCGCGCCAGTTCTTCCTCCGTCAATTCCCGCATGGAACCATAATACATCATGTGATTCAAAGCGGGAGAGACCAGGTCGGGAGGGGGTTGCATCGGGTCGGGAATGCGTTTCGGGTCGTACTTCTGGTACGTATGGATAATCCCGCCGGTCAGTCGTTTATCAGACATAGTCGTATCTCAATCTCTCTTGGGAGAGTTGTCGTAGAAGTCGAGTGTGACGTTTATGTTTCATAGACAATGCGTCCATGATCCTGGGAACGCGAAATTTTACTATTGGCATACAGTCCCGCTAATACGAATTCGATGCAGGAGGCCCGGATGGATTCGTCACCCGAAGCATTGACTTCGAATGCTTTGTCCCAGACAGGGGGAACCCGTTTCAGTCGATCTGCATACTGGGAGGAGGGGAGCATGTCACCGACTTCAATTTTGATGCCCTGGGCAAAAATTTCGCCGATCTCTGCCAGGCCATGTTCGATGATGTATTCCTGGAAGACATCCTGAATTGCCTGGGCGATGATGGCATCCAGAACCTGACGTTCGGACATCTGGTTGGCGCCCATCAGATCGAGTTCCAGTTTTCCCAATGAAGAAGAGTAGAGGTGTCCCAGGTCGCTGATGCGGGGGACCGCCGGTTTTTCATTGAGCACGGCACCTCGTCTGCGGGCGGCAGCAATCATCATTCGATAATTGGCAATACTGAAGCGGGCACTCACACCCGAGTCGTGATCAACATATTTCGATGCCCGGGCGGCGACGGTAATCTGCTCGATAATTTCCCGCATGAAATAGGGAACCACGACGGGGACTTGGCCTTCCAGTTCCACGCTGGCTTCCTGCTCCATAATTTCAATTCCCAGGCTGCGATCACGGGGGTAGTGAGTATGGATGACCGAGCCGATCCGGTCTTTCAACTGCGGGATGACTTTTCCACTGCGGTTGAATGTTGATGGATTAGATGAAAACAGAATCAGCATGTCGAGATCGAAGCGGATGGGGTAGCCGCGAATCTGCACGTCCCGTTCTTCCAGAATATTAAACAGACCCACCTGTACGAGTTCATCCAGTTCGGGAAGTTCGTTCATGGCAAAGATGCCGCGATGCATGCGGGGAATCAGGCCGAAGTGCAGCGCACTTTCTGCAGACATACTTTCGCCGTGCGCCAGTTTGGCCGGGTCGATTTCACCAATCACATCGGCGAATTTCGTACCAGGAGCGAGACGCTCTGCGTAGCGGTCTTCTCGGGACCACCAGGCGATGGGGACCTCGTGTTCAGGGGTATTCGCGATACACTTTTTCCCGATACTGGTGATCGGCTGATAGGGGTCGTCGTGGACCGGTGATTCCGGGATGTCCAGGTAGGGGATCTCCGGATCAAGAAATCGGATCAGTAATCGCATGATACGACTTTTCGCCTGCCCTTTTTCTCCCAGGAACAGCATGTCATGTTCTGACAGGAGTGCCAGGACGATATCGGGAATTACAGTATCATCATAGCCGACGATTCCGGGAAACAGTTCATCGCCGGTCTGCAGAGCCTGCATGAGATTATCATAAATTTCACGTTTTACTGTTTTACTCTTCCAGCCGCTTTCTCGGAGTTCCGCCAGATTGGTGGGACGATTCATAAAGTTATCTCATTCCAGTTTGGATTAGTATTGTCAAGTAGATGATGAGCTGGGCAGGCGTGATCGGATACCTGCAGTCTTCACTTAATCATAGACAAAACAGGAGTCTCGACTATAGTGCAGTTGTTCATGATTGCCCGGAATCAGAAAAAAAGTATCGATGAATCAATTCGACACTTATGAATTTCTTCTGTCTGACCCGTACGGTTTGACCAGGATTGGTCTGCCCGCTTTACCTTGGATACATACTTTCGGTAAGATGAAGGACTTGATAATTTGATTTCAACAGATGAAGGACACTCATGAAGCATCGCGTTCGACTCCTTACAATTCTTATTCTGGCAGCGATTTCAACTCAAGTAAAAAATACCAATGCTGATACTCCTGAATCAGCAGTTTCTGTGTTACAACCGTATGTTGATCATCATGAGCTGGCAGGCGCTGTTGCCCTGGTCGCTGATAAAAATCAGATTCTCTCCGTGGACACCGTCGGTTTTGCTGATATCGAGGGTAAAAAAGCGATGCCTGAGGATGCGATATTCTGGATCGCCTCGCAGTCCAAGGGAATGACGGCAACTGCGGTGATGATGCTGGTTGATGAAGGGAAGATCTTCCTGGATGACCCGGTGGAAAAATATTTACCGGAATTCAAGGGACAGATGGTGATCGCAGAAAAAAATGAGCATCACATACTGCTTCGTAAGCCCTCACATCCAATCACAATTCGCGAAGTGCTGAGTCATGTAAGCGGTTTGCCGTTCAAATCCGCGATTGAAGTGGCTGCCCTGGATTCGCTGCCTCTGGAGGCAGCCGTCCGCAGTTATGCGATGACGCCTCTGCAGACTGAGCCGGGAACGCATTATCAATATTCGAACGCCGGTATTAACACGGCGGCGCGGATTCTCGAAGTTGTGTCAGGTAAGAAGTACGAAGATTTCATGCAGGAGCGATTATTTAATCCGCTGGGAATGAAGGATACCACCTTCTGGCCGAACGCAGCACAGGTGGCTCGACTGGCAAAGTCATATCGCCCTGATGCCTCGAAGACTGATCTGGCAGAATTTCCCTTGAATCAGTTGACCTATCCTTTGACTGATACCGCGCACCGATTCCCGATGCCGGCGGGAGGACTGTTTTCGACTGCGCAGGACACTGCGATTTACTGTCAGATGCTGCTTAACGGAGGAGAGTTCAAGGGCAAACGTTATTTAAGCGAAAACGCGTTTAAAGCATTGACAACGCGACAGACGCCTGAAGCAGTTAAGCAAAGCTACGGACTGGGGCTGGCAGTCGGACCAGACTGGTTTGGACATGGTGGTGCGCACGCCACGAATATGGAAATTCGACCTGCAGACGGGCTCGTTACCATCTGGATGGTGCAGCATGGTGGATTTCCCGGAAAAGGAAAAGAAGCTCAGGGTGCCTTCAAAAACTGGGCACGCCAGAAATATGGAAAGTGAGTCGCGGGTGAGTATCTATCAACGTTTTGGTGTGGAGTCGATTATTAACGCCTGTGGCAGCGTGACTCGACTGGGTGGCGCACCGATGCCTGAAGAAGTGCTGGAGGCATTTCGACAGGCGTCTGAAGTCTCTGTTTCGCTAGAGCAGTTGCAGGCTGCAGCTTCACGTAAGATTGCCGAGCATACCGGTACGGAGGCCGGTCTGGTGACCTCCGGTGCTGCGGGAGCGTTGACACTGGGAGCGGCTGCGATATTGGCCCGGCATGATTTGAGGCGGATGGAACAACTGCCTCACTGTGACGGTTTTCCGCATGAATTTATTATCGCGCGAGAACAGCGGAGCGGATATGATCATGCCGTACGGGCATCCGGGGCGCGGCTGGTAGAAGTCGGTTTTAATGAAATTGTTTCGAATGCCGGTGTACGACGAACGGAGCCCTGGGAGTATGCTGCTGCCATTAATGAGCAGACTGCGGGCATCGTCTATGTGCACGCGTCGGATTCTCAACCGGCGTTGAGTGAAGTCGTCAAAGTCGCTCAACAGCGGGGGATTCCGGTTCTCGTTGATGCGGCGGGAGAAGTGCCACCGCGCTCCAATCTGAAAGCAATTGCCGCTACGGGAGCCGATCTGATCGCCTTCAGTGGTGGAAAAGCAATTCGCGGTCCGCAGTCGACAGGTCTGTTATGTGGAAAGCGGGAACTGATTTCTTCTGCAGCTTTGCAACTGCTTGATATGGACGATCATGGGCAGTTGTGGGATCCTCCGGCCGAACTGATTGATCTGACAATGTTCGATGGTATTCCCCGGCACGGGATTGGACGCGCTCTGAAAGTTTCGAAAGAAGAGATTATTGCGTTGCTGACCGCATTAGAACTGTTTTCTTCCGGTGCCTACGATGCGCAGAACCAGGAGTACCGCCGTTGGCTGGAACAGATCGCAGGAGAGTTGGAACAGGCGAATGTGAATGCCGCCTGGTCTCTGGTAATACCGGAATGCAGTGAACGCTGGCCGCTGCTGGAGATTCAGATTGAAGAAGACAAAGTCGGAACAGCCTTTGATGTCTGCCGGAAATTGAGAGAGGGTACGCCTGCGGTGTATGTAGGTCATGCCCGGTTGCATAAAGGCCTGCTGTCGGTCAACCCACTGTGTCTAAGGTCAGATCAGGTCAGTCTGCTGGCACAACGTTTATGTGAATTGCTGAAATAAGGTTTTCTTGAACTGGTCAGGGGTGAGCGGTCTGATTCGCATACGGCCAGTGGGTGGGCTTGTAATCAATGGCCAGATGAGGCGTTTCAATTCGTTTGCCGTCTGCTGCCAGACTATGCATGACGGCGTCCAGAATGCCGGTAGTCAGCAGCGTTCGCTCGACAGGATAGGCTGGTTCGCCTGTATGAATCATGTGTTCGATGGCCTGAAGCAGGTAGGCAAAATGACCGAACGGGGGCTTGAGTTCCAGTTTGAACCAGGTGGCCCGCGGTTTGTCTTCTCCTTTCAGTTTAACGGCGACAGCATAATGCAGACTGAGTCGATTTGCCATCGCGATCGTACTTTTTAAACCGTCCTGATGTTCCAGAAAATAGAACGCACTGTCATCTTTCAGGATCTCCTCCCAGTCTCCTTTGGCGACATTCGGGATTACATCCAGCGCCGCCTGCAGCATGGCCCGATCCCATTTTTCCTCCCGTCCGGCTTTCCAGATCTGTTGGCCTTGCGCGGTTTCCACAGCGGTAACTCCCACAGGACCTTTGCGATGTTCAATTAAACATTGTTGGGCTTCCAGCGAATGAAAGCCGTGGGCTTCAAAATTGCCACGACCGATTGTCAGCACGGATTCAATTTCACAATTCTCGGGTAGCGTTAATCTCGGTTTGCGCCAGGCGACGGGCAGGGAAGAACCGGCCATCATGGGAAAATTCATTTTGAGTGACGTATCGTACATGGCTTTGGCGTCCTCCCAGCGATAACCCATGTGTTTGTCATTATACACGGGAACCGACTTGCCATATTTCTTGAACGTGGCTGTGATTTCATCAAAGAACTGTTTACGGGGATACATGTGTTGTTTCGTGTCAGGTGTAAAAGGGTAGTTGCCATGTTCGCCGACAATCAGAACTCCTGCGACCTGGACCTGATCGGTTCTGAGCGTGATCGCTTCTTCAATCGTTCCTGCCAGAGGGAATTTGTATTTACGTGACAGGCTGCGGCTCATGTCCCGCGCGGGCACCTGATCAGTATAGAGTGCAGCCAGTTTTAAGTCAGGACCGACGCCTCCCTGTTGCTGGAAGCCTTCCAGGATTTTTCCGACCAGCACATCTGCATGCGAGTTCGGCGTGTATTCGGTCACTATAGCAGCAACTGGTAGCTTTGATCTTTTGGTGGTGCCAGCTGCAGGGACAGGTTGTGTCATCAACCAGGGGAGGGTGGCTGCGGAAGCCTTTCGCAACCAGGTGCGACGATTGATGAGACTCATGTTTTTGCTCCTGTCGGGGTCATCCTGACTGGTGAATCACTGTGAGCTTTAGTGAAGGCAGGAAATATCAAGGAAGGTTCATGTTAACTATGAAGGATTGTCTGCTTTTCTACAAGTGTTTTTGGAGAAGCAGGCACAGTTACGGAGGTGAGAGTGTATTTCACGGGTGCTTCTCAAAAAAATAAGATTGACATGCAAGAAGGTACTGTTATAGTACTGTGTACTCTTTGGGGTGAGTTTTTATGCATATCCGAATCGAACGTGGTTCTTCATCGCCGATCTCCCGGCAGATCATGGAGCAGATCCGGGCACATTGTCTGTCTGGAACACTGCAGCCGGGGGATAGTCTGCCTTCCGTGCGCAAGCTGGCATCGCGGCTGGGTGTGAATGTTAATACGGTGGTTCGCGTGTATGAGCGACTGGCTGCTGAATCGCTGGTGGAAATGCGACATGGGGAAGGCACTTTTGTATTACCCCAGGCTGCCTTCTCCGAAAATCGACAGCAGATGGCGGAGCAGCGGGAGCAACTGGAACGGGAATTTTCAGCGGTGGTTCACCAGGGGTTACTGCTCGGACTCACCGCGGCTGAACTCCGAAAGCTGTTGACGACCTCGATTGCAGAGTCGAAACGGGAATTAAAAACAGAAGCAGCAACGCGTCAATAACACGAGACAGAATTGGGAAAGTCATCTATTTCACAGGAGTCGAACGTGTCAGCAGCAGCTATCAAAATTGATCATGTCCAAAAACAGTTTGGTAAGAATGTCGTACTGGAAAATGTTTCACTGGAGATTCCCAGAGGACAGACGCTGGCATTGCTGGGCAGAAATGGAGCCGGCAAGACGACACTGATTCGCATGCTGCTGGGCTTGTTGAAACCGGATGCCGGTTCAATAGACGTGGATGGCTGCGATCCCGCGAGAGAAGCAATTGAGTTACGGCGTCGCGTCGGTTATCTGGCGGAAGACCAGACCATGTATGGCTGGATGACGTCGGTGGAATTGTGTCATTTTCTGAATCCCTTTTATCCGGCCTGGAATCAGTCGCTCGCAGACGATTATCTGGAGCGGTTTGATATTCCCCGACATCAGCGGATTGAACGACTTTCCAAGGGGCAGAACGTCAAGCTGGGACTGACACTGGCGCTCGCGCATGAGCCGAATGTGGTGATTCTCGACGATCCCGCTCTGGGTCTGGATACGATTGCCCGCAAAGAATTTAACCGTGATCTGATTGAACATCTGCAGGCAGCGGGTCGAACGGTACTGTTCAGCTCACATCTGCTGGATGAAGTCGAAGCGGTCGCCGATGCCGTGGCGATTCTGGATGACGGCAGAATCATTCGACAGTCCGCGACGGAAACACTACGGTCCGAGGTCAAACGTTTTGTACTGAATTCAGTGGAAATCGCAGGAATCACGCCTCCTCCCGGATTATTGGATGTCCGAGTGTGGGAGTCGCAATTCGTTGTGACCGTCGACGGGGCGGAACCGTTCATGGAACAACTGACTTCACTGGGAGTAGATTACGAAATTATCGAGTTGAACCTGGATGAGATATTTGAAAGCTTTGTGATTGGTCGTATGCAAGCTTGGCCTCAGGCGGGGATGCCTGCTGTTGTCTGATTGACGGGCTCAAAGGTGGAAACATTGCAGGGGGAATTCTGATGGATCCTGTTACAAAATCTCTTGTCTGGAAAGAATGGCAGGAACGTAAATGGGCGTCCCTGGTCTGCCTGATTTGGATCTTGTGTGGTGTGCTGTATGTTATATGTTACGAAAGCATCACCGGTTGTCGCACCGCAGCGACGCGTTATAGTACGATCTGTCTTGTTTACAGCATTTTTATGTCGGTCTTTCTGGCGATGCGGGTTTCGCTGAGCGAGGTTACGAATGATACGCTTTCTTTTACCCGGTCTTTGCCAGTACCGCTTTCACGAATCGCTGCTGTCAGGCTGGGAGTGGGGTTGTGTTCGCTGTTAGTGCCGATTCTGCTCGGTGGTATGATTCTGGTAGTGGTATTAGCAGGAGGCATGCTGGAACAGGTTCCCGGACGAGCCAACGCTAACGCTTCGGGGAGCGACATTGTGACGATTGCGAACGTGGAAGCGACACTGCGTGCGAGTCTTGGCGCAGGAAACGCAGTGGGACTGCTGGTCAAGTTGACATGTATTTCGCTTGTCCAGACAGGGGCCCTGTTTCTGCTGCTCTGTGTCGCAGGGGCACGCCGGCGGAATGAAGTGACACTGGGTTTGCTGGGAACGGTAATTGCCTGCGTCTGGTTCATTCTGTTGCCTGTCAGGGTGTTTTTTGGCCCCCAATATGACTTTCTGCATGAATGGATCGGGAGTGTTTTTCCGCAGTCGCTGGTGGTGTTTTTTTCTTACTCGTATGAGCATGTGACCTGGAATGATCTTTACCTGGCAAATCGTATCTGGCTGCCTTTGTGTCTGAATCTGCTACTGCAAATTGGACTGGCCCGCTGGTTTACTCGCCGTTATGGAACGCGGGACAGTATTTCGGTTCCCGGCCGGTTTCAGTTCTGGAAAATTCCACCTCTGTTTTCACTGATTTCAACTCCTCTTCCCCGTCCGCTGTTTTCTCTGATCTGGATCAATTTGCGACAGTCAGTACCATTGGCGCTGGCAGGACTCTGCCTGGCTGGATTTATGGTGCTAATGGAAACGGGGGGGAGCCTGTTTGATTCACGGAACAACTGGGAAGCTTTCCGGCATCTTCTGCCTGGTTCGATGAGTACCTTGGGGTTGCTCTGGGCTAGCGTCGTGGGGGCTGGAATCATCGGTGCAGAACTTTCTCCCGGACTAGGGCATTTCTGGCGGACGCGGCCGATTTCTGTTTACCACTGGTTCTGGCTGAAGTATCTGATTGGCTTGCTGGCTGTGCTGATCGTGCTGGATGGAACAGTAATTTACGTCAGCTGGGACAGTCTGTTTCTGTCGACGGCAGAAAAAATACGGTACAGTCCTTCCAGTATTTTAAGCTGGTCCTATATCGTCTGTATTCCTTTGATGCATGCGATGTTGTATTCCCTGGCGGTACTGGGAGTCTGCTGGTGGAAGAAGCCGGTACGGGGAGCAGTAGTCGCGGCGGTTGTATTCTTCATTACTTCGCTGTTGATGGAATCGATACCGGGGGTGTCGAACTACGATCCATTTTATGTTTACAATAATCTGGTTCAGGCGGAACAGAAGGGCGTGTTTGATTTGTCAATGCATCACTTTCCAGTGGTCTTCGGCCTGATTGTGGCTGGTACGGTGGGAGCCGCCTGGCTGGCTTCATGGAAAGTACAGAAACTGGAATACTGACTGGAATTCGTGTTTACACTTGTTGAGCTTCCAAGTCTCCGGCTTTTCCTCAGTCTGTTCAACTGCTAAAATAGATGTATGAACAGTCAACAAACAATAAAAAATCTGCATGATCTTGAATTTGATAACCAGTTTACCCGGGAAATGCCCGCTGATCCGGAGACCGAGAACTTCCGCAGGCAGGTGAGTCAGGCCTGTTACTCTCGAGTGTCTCCTACCAAAGTGAGACAGCCACAACTGGTGTCGTACTCGAAAGAGGTGGCGGATCTTTTAGATCTTTCCACTGCTGCGGTCGAATCAGATGAATTTGCCGAGGTCTTCGCCGGGAACCAGGTTCTGGAAGGGATGGACCCGTTTGCCATGTGTTATGGCGGGCATCAGTTTGGGAACTGGGCCGGTCAACTGGGAGATGGCCGGGCGATCAACCTGGGAGAGGTTCGCAATCAAAAAGGGGAACACTGGACACTACAGTTAAAGGGGGCAGGGCCGACGCCTTATTCTCGCACTGCTGACGGACTGGCGGTGTTACGGTCGTCCGTGCGGGAATTTTTATGCAGTGAAGCCATGTATCATCTCGGAGTGCCGACAACACGGGCACTGAGTCTGGTTCTTACCGGGGAACAGGTTTTGCGCGATATGTTTTATGATGGGAATCCCGAGCATGAGCCGGGGGCTGTGGTGTGTCGCGTCGCGCCTTCTTTTCTGCGATTCGGGAATTATCAGATCTTCGCGTCTCGTGGTGAAATTGAACCACTACGGAAACTGGTCGACTATACGATTCGCACTGACTTTCCCGAACTGGGTGAACCGAGCCGTGAAGTCTATCTGCGCTGGTTCGAAGAAGTCTGTCGTCGTACGGCGGACATGATTATCCATTGGATGCGCGTCGGCTTCGTGCATGGCGTAATGAATACGGATAACATGTCAATCCTGGGACTGACGATTGACTATGGTCCGTATGGCTGGCTGGAAGATTATGACCCCAACTGGACTCCCAACACGACTGATGCCGCGGGGCGACGCTATCGCTTTGGAAATCAGCCGCAGATCGCCTTATGGAATCTCGTACAGCTGGCGAATGCCATCTTTCCTTTAATTGAAGATGCCGAACCGCTACAGCAATCGCTGGATGAATATGTAGACGGGTTCGAACAGGGATTCCAGCAGATGATGGCAGAGAAACTGGGATTCAGTTCATTGCAGAGGGACACTGATTTGCCGCTGATTGAAGAACTGCAGCAGGTGCTGCAACTGGTAGAAACGGACATGACCATTTTCTTCCGTCGACTGGCATTATTGAAAGCCGAAAGTCAACTATCGTCCGATGCAGCCGAGTTACTGGCGCCGTTGATGGACGCGTATTACGAACCGGACAAAGTCACGGGTGATGTGCGCACAAAAATTGTGGAATGGCTGGAGCGATATTTAAAACGCCTGCGTGAGGAGCAATCATCAGATGTTGAGCGGCGGGAACGGATGAATCGGGTGAATCCCAAGTACGTACTCCGAAACTATCTGGCGCAACTGGCGATTGATAAAGCTGCCGAAGGCGATTTCTCCCTGGTGAATGAGCTGCTGGAACTGTTGAGACGTCCTTATGACGAGCAGCCTGAACAGGAAGAATACGCCGGGAGGCGACCGGAGTGGGCCCGCAATCGTCCCGGCTGTTCGATGCTGTCCTGCAGCTCGTGAATTATCAGGGTTTGTCCGCTGAAATCACAGAGGGCAATTCCTCGCCGGCGGGAATGAACTTCATCGAAATGGAGTTCACACAGTGTCTGGTGTTTTTATCGGTCATGCGTTCCCCCAGGAAAACGTGCCCCAGATGACCGCCGCAGTTGTGGCAGACGATCTCGGTGCGAGAGCCATCCGGATCGGGGAAGCGATCTACCGCGCCTTCCAGTTCATCGTCAAAGCTGGGCCAGCCACAATGACTCTCGAATTTATCTTCACTGCGATAGAGAGGTGCATTGCACTGGCGACAGATAAATGTTCCTTCTGACTTGAGGTTGGTGTATTCGCCGATAAAAGGGCGCTCGGTTCCTTTATGCAGGATGACGCGGGCTTCTTCGGGGGTGAGCGGGTTATATTTTGCTTCGGATGGTTCCGATACCATAGTTCTATCCCTCAATCTAATCGTTCAAAGTCGTGTCAGTAATGTTGCGATCGAAATGAAATGGAATTCATACCGATCTGGATGATCCTGCAACAGGCGATCAATTCGCTGGTATATTTTATCCACAGTATTTTCCTGTGGCAAATATTCTGGCAGGGCGGCAGCAAGGACGGGTTCCGTAAAAGCGCGCAGAAAGCCTGTATAACTTTTCGCCCAGGCAGCCCGGTCTTCATTCTCAGCAAACACATCATTAAAGGGAACCGGTACATCGCGTGCATCAAGCTGATCGACACGAAACGCAGCCGTCAAGTCGGGTTCATTCTCGATGGGAGCAATCAGTTCTGCCGTATTTCGATAGGAAGCAGGAAAGAGGAATTCCTCATAGAAAGAGCGGGGCAGCAGGTCTGCCTCAACGAAATCAAGTAAGGCGTCGCTGAGTACATCGATTATTCCATGACCCGTGGAATGTGTTTCATTTCTCCCGAATATTTGAACCAGCAGTTTTCCGCCGGGAACCAGTTCTGCCGCTCGTGCTCGATAAAAATGACAGAGATCCTGATGTGCCTGCTTTTGAAACGGGATCAATTCGTCTTCGCTGACCTGCACGCCGTCTCGTGGTGCTCTGGGGTTAGGCAGCATAGGCAGGATGAACCCCGGCAGCGAGGCAGCAGGTCTGGTTTCAAAAAAGCCGATCGCATTGAAGGTGGTCGCGACATGCAGGCTGGCGGGGGGAACCAGTCGTTCAAAGGCAGAACCTCCAATGGCGGCGGTGTAAATGTCGTTGGCAGTAATGACAGGTTTCCCGGCTGGAAACAGGTTCAGGAACATCTGGTTGAAGTCATTGGTCGGCAGATCATCAAAGAATGCCCAGACAGGCAGCTCACTTTTTTTCCTTAACCAGGTTATGAGCTGTTCGGTGGTAGAGATGGCATTCGCACCTTCAGACGAACCGATGTCGAGCAGGTTCCATGACTGTTGGTGAGGCGATGGTTCAGGCAGTTCCGCAACGGCTGTTTCCAGCCAGGGAAGAAAAGCCTGCGAAGCAGAACGCTGTTCTCGGGAGTTGGCATCGTAATAGCCGCCCCCTTTCATCCCGGTGGTCGTAGGCATGTCTTGATCCTGCTTCTAAAGCAAACGTGATCAGTGATATGAATGATTGTAACTGGATTCTTTCAGAGTAGTCTTAAATTCAGTGTAGCGGAACAAGAGGCGCGAATCTATTGATCAACGGCTATGAAATGTCGCTGCGGTTTGAGAGGAGATTTCACGCTCTGTGCGGTGTCAGAGCAGAATCTGTCAGATTGTCGGTGATGGATAGTACAGGTGTCTAAAGTATGAGAAAACTCTTTAACGGAAAATGCTAACTCTCAATGTTGTATGAGGTTGAAAGATTTGGTTTGGAGGGAAGGAACTGGGGCGCCTTTCTGTAATCCTGTGGAAATTCGATTCTGCGAAAATATTTTTGACGGGCTCTCTTCAGGATGGTAAATTGATATCAGCAAATCACAGCGTTCTTATTTCATTTCCGATTGATCCAGCAAATTTCAAACAGGAGTTGCCTACGTCACATCAATCTATCCCGTAACAGAGAGAGCGTCTTGCGCGGAGTGGTCTCTTTGCGATTCAAGGAGTTTAGAATGGCCAGAAAATATTCATGTCTTGTTGATGGCGCGTTGGAAGAGATTTCAGCGCTGGAATATATCCTGTTAGGCGACTTACTGGACTTATTGGAAGAAGCCGACGGTGATGCGGAGGCCTGGAAATGGATCTCCAAAGTACTCGATACACTTTTGAAGGCAATGCCGCGTGAATTCGAGTTACAGGATGAAGGTGGCTATCTGGAAGAAGTTCTCGAAGAGCATCCCAACTGGCAGGGGCAGGTGCGAGACCTGTACCAGGAACGCTGCGATTTATTAAAGAAGCTGGACGAACTGCGCACCCGGATGCAGGATTCGCAACCATTGCAGCAGATGAAGCAGCTTGCGAGTGAATTACGAGATGAACTCCGCGACTGGATTACGAGTTACATCGCCCATCAACGTCACGAACGCCGGATTCTGCAGGACGCGTTCAATAACGATATCGGTGCTGCCGACTGATACTGATCTCGAAGTATCTTCGAAAGTCTGTGAGATTGACCGGTTTCGGGGCTTGCTCAGGCTTACGGCCTCCTGTTTTTCTTTTGACAGGGATGATCGAATTACACATCTCTGATACTGCTTACAGATGGTGTGCAGGGAGCCTTTGAATGCTGCGCATCTGGTAAAAATTACCAGCGAAGGATTGTGAATTGAATTTCCACCAATTATGGTGTGTCTGTGCGAATGTGACACGTGTATTGTGTTCATGTTTGGCGGGTGCTCTCCAGAAACAATCCATTCCGTACTGAGAAAACGAGCAGGATAATGTCAGATCAAGTCAGCCTCGAGCATGAACCAGCCCCTGAAAAACATTCAAAATTTGGCTGGAGCCTGCTGGGGATTTCAGTTCTAGTGATGGCAGCGGGGGCGACTGCTTTCTGGTTTTCTCTGAACCCTGGACCGCAGCAGGTAAAAAAAACGGTGCCCAAACAGGTTGTGCCTCCCCGGTTTGAAGGCCCTCTCAAACAGCAGAAGCAGATCATTTCCGCGGTCTTCAGTCCCGATGGCAAAACACTTGTGACCGGCAGTTGGGATGATAAGTCGGCCAAGCTGTGGGATGTGGCCAGCGGCAAGCAGAAAGGGAAGAAGCTGCAGTTCCGAGGTCCAGTCGAGAAGATCGTCTTCAGTCCGGACGCTGAGAGTGTAGTGGTTGCCAGCCATGATGGTTCGGCGCAGATTGTTGATGTGGCCAGCAGTAAACAGAAGGGAAAGAAACTCCATCACCTGTCAGGACGCGTTAGTGATATTGTCTTTACGCCCGATGGGAAAACGCTGATCAGTGGTGGCACTGACAGTACCGTTCAATTCTGGGATGCTGAAACAGGAGAACTGGACGAGGACAAAGAGCTGAAACTGAAAGGGCCAGTGTTGAGTCTGGCGATCACTCCCGATGGGAAGACCCTGTTCGCCGCGAGTAAAAATGTGGTCTATGTGTGCGATGTTGAAAAGGGAGAACTTGCGGGAGAACCATTGGAGCAAGGCAAGTCCTACATCAAAGCGATGCTGCTGTCCCCGGATGGGAAAACCCTGTTTACGTCGACGGGGAAAGATTACCTGGAAGTGTGGGATGTGCCCGGCAGAAATTTAAAGAAGGAGTCGTATCGGCTCGAGTCGAACATCAAGGCCATCGCGATCAGCGCCGATGGCAAGACGCTGCTAACGGGAACCAAAGCGGGGAAGGTTCACTTCTGGGATCTGACTCGGAATGAAAGGAGAGGGGAGCCTCTCAAATATACAGGAGAGGTCGAGACGCTCGCCTTTACGCCTGAAGATAAAAGCGTGCTGGTAGAATACATGGACCGGAAGGATTGGAAAAACTCGCATGTACTGTGGGATCTCAGTGGTGATACTCCGCAGGCGTTTCCCTTTACACACGAAAATACTATTCGCACGGTGACCGTTGGCCCCGATAATGAGACCGTGTTACTGGGATGTACTGATGCGCCTTATCTCAGGCAGATTGAGTCGCTGCGAACAGAAGCCAAGACGCAGCCTGAGGAAAAGAAAGAGAAGATGACGGTTGCAAGTGCGGCTCAAAGTAAAGCACCGGCGGAAAAGAGTAAGCCCCGGGAAACTAAGCCGCCCACGCCAGTCCCGCTGGAAAAAGCCAAACGGGGAGCAATGGATGAACTCGTCTTTAAGCATCCGCGGGACGTGGACCAGGCTTCTTTCAGCCCGGACGGCAAGCTGATGGTAACCCGCTGTGGGGACGGCACAGTTTATGTCTGGGACCTTACCAGCGGGAAGCAACAGGGTGAGGCAATTCAGAACAAGTACCTGGCTACGGTTCAGTTCGGAACCGACAGCCAGACATTGATTCTAGCGAGTGCCAGCCTGAAGCCGAACCCGAATGTGGAACGAGTCTGGAAATGGGATCTGGCGACGAATCAATCCAAAGGAGATCTACTGCAGGGGCAGGGTTCGGTATTCTCGATGGCCCTCAGTCCCGATGGCAAGACGATCCTGACCGGCGGGATGAATCGTTCACAATTGTGGGACATGACGACGGGGCGACCGATCGGTCAGCCGCTGTCCCAGGACAGTCTGGTCACGGTACTGGCTTTCAGCCCGGACGGGAAAACCATGGCGACCGGTGGCTGGTCCCCCCAGGCATTCCTCTGGGATGTGGCGACGCAAAAAGTAAAGGGGAGTCCCTGTGTGCATAAAGGGATCGTGCAGGCGATGGCCTTCAGTCGGGATGGTAAGACACTGCTGACCGCGGGGAGTGTGCTCAATATTTCTGATGCCCTCTCGGGAGTCAAAGATAAGAATGTGCATTTATGGGATGCGGAAACGGGGAAACCGCTGGGGAAAGCGTTTCATCATGAGGAGTCCATTGAGAAACTGGCAGTGAGCCCCGATGGAAAACTGGTACTGACCGGTTGTAAGGATCATTCGGCTATGCTCTGGGACATGGAGACACGGCGTCCGGTGGCAGGGCCCATACGTCACGGGGCTTCGATTACCGATGTGGCTTTCAGCCCGGATGGGAAATCCATATTGACCGCCAGCTCTGATACGACAGTTCGGGTCTGGAAGATTTCCGAGATTCCGCTCTCGAAAGAGGCTGCGGAATACGATCCTGAAAAGTATAACAAACAAATGAAGTGGGATGTCTCCAGCGATCAGTTAACGGTCGATGTACTGAAGCATCGCGATGAGGTGAAGGATATCGTCTTCAGTCCGGACGGAAAGCTGCTGGCTTCCGGCAGCGATGATTACACGGCGCGACTCTGGGATGTCGAGACGGGAGAGCAGGTGGGGGAACCTCTCAAGCATGAGTATTATGTGAATGCCGTTGCTTTCACTCCGGATGGCAAAACACTCATTACTGGAGATGATGGTGAATTCCTTAATTTCTGGGATGTGAAAACAGGAACACGTTCCGGAGATTCACTGGAGTTGAGCAGCGAAGTCAGACAATTGGTAATCAGTCCCGATGGAAAAATGCTGGCGACTGTCAGCGGTTATGATGTGCAGTTCTGGGATGTCGAACGTCGCCAGCAGATTGGTGAAGAACTGGAGATAGAACCTTCTGTGTATGCAGTCGCTTTCAGTCCCGATGGAAAATACCTGGCGGTTGGGGGCGGAGAATTGCTGAAGGAGGGCATGTTCCAACTCTGGGATCCTGTTGCCCGAAAGCCGCTGGGAGATATTATCAAACAGCCCAAATGTATTGAATCGCTGGCCTTCAGTCCCGATAGTAAATCCTTGTTGATGACGGGGTCCTGGGGGGCTGCCCGTCTGTGGGATGTTGCCAGTGGCAAACAGATTGGCAAGGAAATGAAGCCAACGATTACCTTTGAATCAGCAGTCTTCAGCCCTGATGGAACGACCATACTGGCTGGCGGCAGTGAAACCTGGATGTGGGATGGAGAGACGCAGGAACGAATAGGCGATCTCTTCTATCATGACGCTAAGGTTGTCAAACGTGTTGCTTTCAGCCCGGATGGCAATACAGCCGTGACCAGCGCTGAGAGTATGATCTGTTTGTGGAAACAGCGGGATGCTGCTGAAAAACCCGCTGCGATTGTCGAAGAGAAGGTTACTCTGCAGAATACCGGTCCGGTAGAGGCGCTGCGCCCGGGGGGATCTGAGATCCCTCAAGCATTTCATGGCAGGCTGCAACACGAAGGCCCTGTGACTTCGATTGCCTTCAGCCCTGATGGTCGCAAGGTGGTGACGGGCAGTAAAGATTTTACGGCCCGGCTTTGGAATGCTGTGACAGGAGAACCGATTAGCAAACCCTGGAGGCATCGTGGCCCGGTCACAGCGGTGGCGTTTTCTGAAGATGGCCAGACGGTGGTGACCGAAAGCGATGATTTACTGAGTCAACTGTTCGATAAACGGATTCGTCTCTGGGATGTGAAATCCGGCCAGTTTAAGACCGAGGCGTTTCCTGTCAAGACTCAACAGGAGAGCCGTTCTCTGAGTTATGATGGTAAGACACTGGCCGTGTCCACAAGGACAGGGACACAGCTCTGGGACACTTTTACGCAGCAGAAATCAGGCGACTTGATTAAATACAGTTTTACGTTGCACGCATTTGCTGTGAGTCCAGATCGTCAGACAGTGGTGACCGACCGGACGAAGCGGGCCATTTATCAGTTCGATATTCCCAGTGGTCAGTATCTCCAGGAAGTTTCCTTTACTTATCACTCCCGGGTGAACGTGGTGGCCTACAGTCCGGACGGAACTCTGATCGCTACCGGAAGCGAAGACCGGTCGGTTTGTCTGTGGGACGCGCTGGTCCGCGAGGTGCCATCCCGTGAGTTCAAGCATGAAGAAAAAGTCTCTCATCTGGCCCTGAGTCCCGATAACAGGACGCTCATTTCCGCTGCAGGAAAACTGGCCTATATCTGGGACGTGGAGAGTGGTTTGCTCCGGAGGATGCCCGTTCAACACGAAGATGAAGTGAGCGTGGTGGCGATCTGTCCGGACGGGAAAACTGTGGCGACGGGCAGCGTCGATTCGGTCTTGCTGTGGGATCCAAAATCAGGTCAGCCCTATGACAAGCTGCTGCCGATTAACAGGGAAGCTGAAGAACGGAAACAGTATTCGCATGGATCACGGATTGAAGTTCTGTTGCTGAGCCCCAATGAAAACCAGATCCTGACCACGGCTGTGGATGGTACGGCAAAGCTCTGGTCTCTCGCGACCGGGAAACAGGTGGGGAATTCGCTCAAGCATGCGGAAGCCATTTATGATGCCGCATTTTCTCCCAACGGGAGAACCATTGTAACCGGCAGCGAAGACAAGACGGCTCGACTGTGGGATACTGTTACTACCAAGCCAAAAGGCAAAGTGCTGCAGCACGATGATCTGGTGACGAGAGTCGCCTTCTGTCCTGATGGGAAAAAAGTAGCCAGCGGCAGCTGGGACCAGACCGTTCGCCTGTGGGATGCTGCAACCGGTGAACCGGCAGACGAGCCATTCCAGCACACTGCATCAATTGAGGCAATTTTATTCAGCCCGGATGGGAAGAAAATGTATACGCTGGCGGGGAGTTCCGGCCATGTCTGGGATCTGGAGACGCACAAACAGATCGGGAAGCCGCTCAAGCATGGTTCGTTTACGCGAGGGGCCGCCCTCAGCCCGGATGGTAAGCTGCTGGCCACAGGTTGCCTCGATGGGGGCGTCTATCTCTGGGACGCTCTAACAGCCGCGCCTGTTGCGATCCTGCAGCAGGAAGAAGGCGTGAATACCATCGCTTTCAGTCCCGACGGGAAAACTCTGGTAGCCGGTTACCGGGATGGATTTGCCCGGCTGTGGGAACTGTCGACCGGAAAAGTCAAAGGTCGGCCCATGGAGCACGATAACGAGGTACTCACGGTTCGCTTCAGTCCCGATGGCAACCTGGTGGCGACGGGGTGTAAGTACGGTGAGGCGCGTGTCTGGCACGCCGGGTCTGGTGAACCTTTGATTGAAACTCTTTCGCATTTTGACGATGTGGAGAATGTTGTGTTCATGAAGAACAGCCAGATGTTTTTTACAACAAGCCTGGGCGGAGCGACTCTGTGGCGGCTGCCTTATGTGCCGAAGTATACGCTGTTGAAAGAAGAATAGTTGTCTGGAATCAGACCTTTCCCGGGGGCACCAGAATAAGTTATGTTCCATAGTCATATACGTAGACTTCGATCTCTGTAACACAGAGTGTCTGTTCAATCAGAGGCTCGATCATGTCCCATTTTCCACCCGCCAACCCGCAGCCGATGCGTGGCATGTGGACTGATGCCGAAAGTTCCCGGGCTTTATCTGCGACTGATTTCAGGCTCTGTTCGATGGCCGGATAGCGGACGGGCGGGCCTTTGCTGCCGGTTTTCATGCCGCGCTGACCGATCATATTGGCCACCCAGATGTATTCTTCGACATTGATCAACTGTATTTCGCCTAAGGCGAAATTGTTCTGGGCGCGGTTGCGATGCCAATGACGGTATTCTGCTTCCGGTTCAGGCCAGCGTTTACTGATTGCCAGCACGAAACCTTTTCCCCAGCCACCCAGGTCATTACAGACATGGGCGATGATTTTATTTCCTCTGGCTTGCGGCGTGGTGGCATCGCCTTTCAAATAAGTGATCTCGGTCATGGATGAGCTTTAGAATCGCAGATGGTGCCTGGCAGTTCGATGTTGTATTTCTTGAGCAGCTTATCATACTCGCCGCTGCTGCAGAGTTTTTTCAGGCCGGCATTGAAGGCATCGCGAATGTCGGCCTCTTCGAAGTTGGCTTTGAAATAGGTGGCTTCGGGGAAAATCGACGCATAGTCAACTTCACTCAGTTTGTGTTCTGTCGCCTGGCTGATGGCATTGAAGATGCTGCGGTCAATCACAATCACCGCGTCTTTAGAGTCCCAGAACTGCTTAACCTGCTCACTTTGGTCGGCGACTTCCACATAGTTCTTACGTTGGGGGCTGTCGGGGGCGAACAGTTTTTCGAATTCGGGGCCGAGTTCGAGGTACGCATCCTGCCAGGTGAGCACTTTATGGTCAGCCAGATCGGCGACTTTTTCGATTTTCAGGTTCGCTGATTTTTTGGTAATGGCAGCGTTCACAAAGTCGATGAAATTGTCGGAGTAGAAAATTCCTTCGACGTCTTTGAATTTCTGTACTCCCAGAGCCATGTCGGCCCGATCTTCAGCGACCGCTGACTGCAGTTTCTCATAAGGCATCTGAACGAAATTGAGCTGGTAACCGGGAAGTGCCTGGGTGGCGATATCGACTTCAATGCCCGTGGTCGCGTTTTTCATGACATAAGGAGCAATGTCAACGCTGATAGCAACCGTCAGCTGCGGTTTTTCGGAGCCGGCATTGGGTTCGGGAATGATTTCGGTTTCAGCATTCACACCAGATTCTTCCTGGGGAGCAGGCGCTGACTTCTGGCAGGCGGTGAATAGCGCGGTGAGTAACAGCAGGCTGGTAGCAGTGTAGAAGCGATATCCGTTCATAATCTTCTCTCCTGGGTGACGGGAATTTTGCTGAAGTATATCGCGTGATGAGCGTGTGCTCAATAGCTTAGTTGGGATTGGATGGCTCGAACTGACTCCAGCGTTTTCAAATCTGCTCACCCAGAAAAACGGGTTCGCGGTGATAGCCGGTCATGACCTGGTAGTAGTGGGACGCGGGTTGCAGGAGCAGGTAGACGCAGGGGTGTTCGTGCTGATCGTGAATGATTGCGCCTTGAATGCCTTCTCTGATCTGAAACCAGACACCGCGTTCCAGTCCGAAGTTCGCGAGGATTTCGACGGGTTCGGGGTGGTACATGGACCAGGCGCCTGATTCGAGGGTGGCGACTTCACACCACCAGGCGAGAGGAGCGTTGCTGTGACGCTGTCGATTACCCCAGGGAAGGATTCGCAGTTCTCCCTGGTAAAAGACGGGGAGCAAGGGCTGTCGATGCCGCTGCATGAACAGGATTTCTTTGTCTGCTGTTTCTGAGCGCTGGATGATGCGTTCATCGAGCTGGTGTTTGCGAATGAGTCTGGTGGGGATGTCCCGCCAGGCAATGGTGATCCCGGTGCACATCAGAAGCACATCTTTCCAGAAATATCACAGATGTCGTAGTTGTGTGTGGCGTCGTGGTAGATTTCATGCAGTGGCAGTGTCTCGGCGCTGCGAATGGCAAACCGGCCCAGTTTTTGATTGATGTCCCGTTTGATCTGATCGAGGGGGCTTTGCGCGTCTTCGAAGAATAACGATTTCTGGATCCGGTCTCGCCAGGTCAGATTTTCGGCAATGATGTGCATGTGGCTGACGGGGTGCGTGGTGGGAGCGGCGGCCAGCATGGGCATGACGGCATCGTAAATCATGCGAAAGGATGCGGAAGGGACTGCCAGCGGTGTACGGCCCAGCCAGAGTGCGGTTTTATTGGCGTCGATCTGCAGGCTGATGTGCCGGGCATAGACACGGTGATGGTCGAGGGCTTCGATCAGGCGTTCGATATTTCGTACCGCCCAGGCGCGAATGCGGTCGGCATCCATGGTCTTTCCGCCACACGATCCGCCGCGGGCAATCGCTTTGTGAGGAGGGCGAGTGGTCTGAATCGGATTGACCGCATCGCCTCGCAGTTCCCACCACAGGGCTTCCCCTTTAATGGTGAGCAGATTACGAATCAGCAGACGATCCGCCTGACGATAGTCCCAACAGGTATGAATGTTTCTGTCGCGGAGTTTGCGCTCGCTGCGGCTGCCAATACCACATAATTCTCCCACGGGTTGTGAGCGGAGAAACCGTTCACAGTCGCGCTCAATTATCTGCACGCCGAATGGCTTGGCGGCATCGCTGCCCAGTTTGGCAAGGGTACGGGAGGGAGCAATTCCGATCGAGACCGGGACGCCGATTTCCTCCTGAACCAGTGTCTGCAAAGCCCGGGTGGCAGCTTCCAGGGGGAGTCGAAAATATCGCTGAAGCTCGGAGGCATCGAAAAACATTTCATCAATGCTGTAATATTCGACCAGGGGGCTGACGGTTTTGAGCAGATCGAGCAGTCGCCGGGAAATGACTTCGTACCAGCGAAAATCCCGCTTCACGAAAACGGCGTGCGGGCAGAGTTTCTTGGCTTCCCAGATGGGGTGCCCGGTTTTGACACCATAGGCTTTGAGTTCGTAGCTCTTGGCGATGACACAGGCTCCCTGGTTACCCAGCACGCCGCAGGGAACTCCGCGCAGACTGTAAGATCTGATTCTTTCGCAGCTTACATAGAAGCAGTCTGAGTCAATATGTCCAATGAGTGTGGTAACCATGCGGGGATGGTATCAAAGAATTGATGGAATACCACTGAACAGTGTTCGGATTATTACCCGGATGATCTGTGCCAACGATCTGATTTTATGCAGGGACGGAGCGGCAATCTTTTTTGATGAAAGATCAGTTGAAATTGCAGGTGTTGAAAGGCTGTCAGCGGGAGTGCTGTTTAGCCGTGGTGTGTTTCAAATGTGTCAGCGGAGGCCAGGTCCCAGACTTTTTTATAGACGGGATAAGGGCAATCGTTGAGCAGTTCACCCGGTTGCAGAAAATCGAAGGCTTCGTGGTAGGAAAGAACTTCGGTGCGTTTGGTTCTGAGGTAGATATGCCACGGGCGAAGTTCATCGGGATGGTCAAGACCTGCAGCAGCGATGACTTCCGCCAGTGCTTCCATCGTATTGTGGTGGAAATTAAACGTGCGTTCGCTTTTATCTCCGACATTCAGGGCACGTTGACGTCCGGGGTCCTGGGTCGCGACACCGACGGGGCATTCATTGGTGTGGCAGGACTGGGCCTGAATGCAGCCGACTGCCATCATGAAGCCACGGGCGGAGTTGCACCAGTCGGCACCGATCGCCAGGGCGCGGGACAGGGTGAAGGCCGAGCTGATTTTTCCTGCGGCGGCAATTTTAATTTTGTCTCGGAGATTACAGCCAACGAGTGCATTGTGAACGAAGATCAGACCTGTTTTCAAAGGCATTCCCATGTTATCAGAGAATTCCAGCGGCGCTGCCCCGGTTCCTCCTTCACCTCCGTCGACAGTAATGAAGTCGGGGAGAATGCCTGTCTGCAGCATGGCTTTGCAGACGCTGAGGAATTCAGAGGGGTGGCCGATACAGAGCTTGAAACCAATCGGTTTGCCGCCCGAGAGTTCGCGGAGTTGCGCGATATATTCGCAGAGACCGATGGGCGTATTGAAGGTATTATGGCCGGGGGGAGAAATACAGTCCTGCCCCATCAGAATCTTGCGGGTAGAGGCAATTTCAGGAGTGATTTTGGCAGCCGGCAGGACGCCGCCATGTCCTGGTTTGGCGCCTTGGGAGATTTTGATTTCGATCATCTTGACGGATTCATGAGCCGCCTGTTCCTGGAACAGATCAGGGTTAAAAGTCCCATCGTTATTACGGCAGCCAAAGTAGCCCGTACCGATTTGCCAGACCAGGTCCCCCCCGTTTTTGAGATGATAAGGGCTGACGCCTCCTTCGCCGGTACAGTGATAGAAGTTGCCTTTTTTGGCTCCCGCATTCAATGCCAGTAGAGCATTCGGGCTGAGCGCACCAAAGCTCATGGCGGAGATATTAAGAATGGAGCAGGAGTAAGGCTGCTTGCATTCAGGGCCGCCGACGGTGGTACGGAAGAGTTCTTTTGATTTTGGACGAGGGGCCATGGAATGGTTGAGCCATTCGTATTCCTCGCCGTAAACATCCAGTTCGGTTCCAAAAGGTTTTAAACCATCAATGTTTTTGGCACGTTCATAAATCAAAGATCGGGCATCGTGATTGAAAGGACGCCCATCGATATTGCTTTCGATAAAATACTGATGAATTTCAGGACGGATCATTTCCAGCAGGAAACGCATGTGAGCAATGATCGGGTAATTACGGGTGATACTGTGACGCGTCTGTATCAGATCCCAGGTTCCCAGCAGCGCCAGGGGAATCAGGACCAGTAGCGCCCAGAGAAAATTACTTTCAACAGTCAGCCCGAGAATCAGACAGAGCAGTGCTAAAACGATTGTCAGGATATACGCCGAATATCTCATGGAACTTACCTGTCAGAAGTGATGAGTTAATTTGATCTGAACTCGATGGAATCGCTTGTAAAGAGACGATGTCAGGGTGTGGCGGTCGCTTGGGAATTATCCTCATGCATCACGCCCCGCGTCAGCAGGAAACCAACAATCAACTGTAATTCCTGATCACTGATTGAACTGGCAAAGGCAGGCATATTATGTCCGCCATTGTTGATGCGGATAATCAAATCGTCGCGAGTCAGCAATTTCCCGATTTCTGTCAGTTCCGGACCACGATGACCTCCATAGCCGCCGATATCGTGACAATACAGGCAGCCTTTAATGTGCATCAGTTTGGCCCCTTCAGCCAGCGGTCCCTGATCGGTGCCTACGATGGATGCCGGCAGAAATTTTACGCCAAAGTCGGGAGACCAGGGCTTTTTATATCCATAAATTGTTAATACCAGGAAGGCGACAAATCCGAAGATCACGGTGAAGCCGGCCCAGGGGCGTTTGGAAGGGGCGCGGTGCCCTTTATTGGAAATCATGGGTAGAAAGAAGAGGCCCAGAAAACCCAGAACCGGTACTCCCAGAATGACCCAGGTTTCAAGTTGGGGAGGCAGCAGTGAAAGTACGGCGAAGTACCAGAGAAAGTACCAGTCGGGAAGTGGGTTTGCATTGATACTGCTGGGATTGGGGGGCGGATCCAGAGCGGGGGGCCCGAGAAACAGGGCGCAGCCCAGGATGACAGCCACGATAATCGTGGAGAAGATCATATCCCGCCACATGGCATCAGGCCAGAAAGGGACACCGGTCTTGTGAATCCGTTTTTCGTACTCTTCTTTATAGGTGTCCGGGTCAACCGGTTCTTTGACATCGGGCATTTCGGAGATTCCATGCCTCATGATCAGCAGCATGTGCAATCCGATGCCGGCAAAAATCAGCGCTGGCATAATGAAAACATGCATGGCAAAAAAGCGGGTGATGGTGGAACCGCCGACCGTTTCACCACCCAGAATAAAGTGTGCCAGTGTAGGGCCGATAATGGGGGTTCGCCCCGCCATTTCCGCAGCGACGGTAACAGACCAGACGCCGTTCGCATCCCAGCGTAATAACTGACCGGTGAATGCCATGCCGAGCACGACGAACAGCAGTACGACCCCGCTCATCCAGTTCATTTCGCGTGGGTATTTGTACGTGGCGTGCATGTAGACCTGCACCATGTGTATGACGGCCAGCATGACCATGGCGGAGGCGCCGTAATAATGCATGCCCCGTACCAGGCTGCCCAGCGGTGCTGTATTTGTAATGTAAACCAGGCTCTCGTAAGTATTCTCCCCGCCCGGAACATAGGACATGGCCAGGCTGATTCCGGTCAGAACCTGAACCACAAAGGCACACAGAGTGGCGCTGCCGAAGATATACCACCAGCGGGCGTTATCGGGCACGAGATGGACCATCAGCGGAACAATGTAATCGGAAAAACCAATTCGATTGTCAATCCAGTTCCAGGTTCGAGTCAGGAAGTTGTCACTCATTCAGCCGGATACTCGCTTTTCATCAAAGGTGGTTTTCAGGTTAACTTTGTCAGCGTCAAAGGTGTGGGTGCTGTTTCAATTTCCACATGTCCATCACGCACACGCACTTTCAGTCGATCCAATGGTTCGGGCGGAGGTCCAGCAGCGACCGTGCCGTCTTCATAGTAAACGCCGCCATGACAGGGGCACATGAACAGTCGCGGGTCTTCAACCCAGCGAACCGGGCAACCCAGGTGTCGGCAGTTGATGGAAAAGGCGATGAATTCAGATTCGCTGGCGCGTCGGATCCAGGCACCGGCTTTGGCCGTCACACCAGACCAGACGACCGGAGAAGGGTCTTCATATTGTACGAGCACGAATCCGCCAACATTGAAGTCTTCGAGTTTGCCGACCGTTCTCCATTGCTGTTTTGGTTTGCGAAAGACCGGTGCCAGAACGAAGCCGATTCCCGGTAAGGTGATTATAAGTCCAATCAGCGCTGATAACCCGATTGAAAGACGGGTCAGAAACGTGCGGCGCTGCTGTTGCTGGCAACATGGTTGATCTGACTGAGGTTGTTCGGTATTCAAGGCGTTTCACTCCATGAGCTGTTGATCTCTTTCATCCAGGACCAGATGCCTCCGACCATGACCATGATTCCGATCACTGACATGCTCCAGTGTGTCAAGATTCCCCAGAACATAAACATGATACCCAGGGCGAGTGTCGCAGGGGCATACGTGGGCTGCAGTTCGTGTTCGGTGGTTTCTTCAGAATGTGTTTCGGGTAAATCGGGCTGATTCACTGATGTGCCTCCCTGAGAGAACCGGGGGTTGCCGTCGACTGTGGAGCCGAGACATGTTCGATGTCAACGTACCAGCGTTTGAGCACGACCATGATCGCGGTCACGTAGAGTGAGCAGGGAGGAACCCACATCAGGAGTCCGCCCAGTCGCTGGTCTGTCGCAGGAGTCAGTCCCTTGTCATAGAGCAGATTCAGAATTCCGATCCGATCGACGGGGCTGGCAAACGCGGGACAGACGGAGATGACGGTGAACGTGATATAGATGCCCAGCAGCGTACAGGCCAGGCAGGCTGAAAACAGGTAAGCGACTGCCACCGCTGGATTCAGATGATACCGTTTGACAGGCGAAAAGACGGGCCACCAGAATGCCAGGCCAGCCAGCAGGAAGGTGGCATCCCGGAAAATTCCAAGTGAGTAGTTAATGGTCGATGCATTGCAGAAAGAGGGGATATGCCAGAACCACATCACTCCCAGACCACTGAGCCAGCCCAGGAACGGGACGGCCATCACGGATCCCAGCCGATTCATCAACGGACGATTGAAGAGCGATTCCATGGCAGACTCAGACAGACTGAGCAGCAGAAACAGGGGGACAATCAATAAGAGCAACAGATGCTGAATGACGTGTGCACTGAACAGGTAGCCGTCGGAGAGAACACCAATCGGGGAGACGTAGGCGAGTACCAGTGCAAACATTGAAGTCGCAAATGCTGTCAGTCGTTTCCCGGTGGTGCCACGCTGTAACAGGAAATACATCCCGGTCAGTGCGAGTACCAACAGCCAGACGGGGGAATCCCATTTCCATAAACTGCTTGTCAGATCGAAATACGAACTCATTGCAGAAGCCCCAGATAAATAATTCCAAAGACGGCGATCCAGACGACATCGACAAAGTGCCAATAAACGCCGACGGCTCCGAAGACGTGTGTTTTCTCAGATGTCAAATTTCCTTTGAGTCCCATCAGCAGCATGACAAACAGGGCAATCACACCGGCGGTCACGTGAATTCCGTGGAACCCGGTCACTGTAAAAAAAGTTGCTGAGAACAGGTCTGTATTGATACTGATATCACTCGTCAGGAGTCCCGTATATTCCCAGACCTGACCGGCAAGGAAGATAATGCCCAACAGAATGGTGAGCCCCAGTGAAAAGACAAACGCAGACTTTTTTCCGGCTTTCAAAAGACGTTCAGCGATCCAGAAAGTGATACTGCTGGCAATCAGGAACAGGCTGAAGATGCCGGTCCGTTTGACGTCCAGGACAGATGAAGTCACATCAGACAGCGTCTCGGGAGAACTGGCTTCGCCCACCGGTGCCATGAGTTTTGTATTGAAGACCACGTATGCGACCAGGAGCAGCAGGAAGAAGACCGCTTCGGATGCGATGAATGACCAGGCAGCGATTTTGGCCAGGTTGCCGCGTCTGCCTTTATCTTCCGGAGTTTTTTCTTTTTTCCAGTCAGCATACTCCGGATGATTGATGTCCCAGACGGGACGTCGACTTTTTACTTCAGGGATGACTGGAAAGTTTTCCGGCGGAGGCGGCGAAGTGGTGGCCCATTCAAGGGTGAAGGCATCCCAGGGATTGTCGCCGGCAATTTTTCCGCTACGTAAACTTTTGAAGATATTCCAGAGAAAGACCAGGGTGCCGACTGCCATGAAAATGGCGCCCAGGGTAGCAATTCCATTCAGCATGGCCCAACCGGGATTGTCAGCATAGGTGTAGACGCGGCGGGGCATGCCCATCAATCCCAGGAAATGCTGCACCATAAAAGTCATATTAAAGCCGAGAACCCAGAGCCAGAACTGCAGAATTCCGATGCGTTCATTCAGCATGCGTCCGGTCATTTTGGGGAACCAGTAGTAGGCGGCTGAAAATAAGGCAAAGACCAGTCCACCGATCAGCACATAATGGAAGTGAGCGACCACAAAATAGGTATCAGTCAACTGCCAGTCGATCGGGACAGCAGCAAACATGATACCCGTTAATCCGCCAATCACGAACTGCAGCAGAAACGCGACTGCGAAGTGCAGCGAGGTGTTAAACTGAATTTCTCCCCCCCACAGAGTGGCGGTCCAGTTAAAGACTTTGATTCCGGTGGGGATGGCAATCAGCAGTGAACCCACGGCGAAAAAGATGTCGGCGTACATGCCTAGCCCGACGGCAAACATGTGATGTGCCCAGACGCCATAGCCTAAGAGTACAATTGCCACCGAAGAAGCCGCAACGAAGGTGTAACCATAGATTGGTTTTCGAGAGAAGACGGGAATGACTTCTGAAATCATACCGAAGCCGGGCAGAATCAGAATGTAAACTTCCGGGTGACCGAAGATCCAGAAATAGTGCTGCCAGAGGACTGCGGAACCACCTCGTGTGGGATCGAAAAAGGCAGATCCGAGCCAGCGGTCGATCAGCAACATGGCCAGAGCCGAGTTAAGAGCAGGCAGAGCGAGGATGATCAGAATCGCCTGCATCAGCATCATCCACACGAACAGGGGGACGCGCTGCAGACTCATGCCGGGGGCCCGCAGGTTGATAATCGTGGCAAAAATATTGATCGCCCCGGAGACGGAGCCGATACCCATGATGAGCAGGCCGATGATCCAGTAATCGACTCCCTGCAGGGAACTGTAGGCTTTCGAAGAGAGTGGAACATAGCTGAACCAGCCTGCGTTAGGCGCTGAACCTGTCAGAAAGCTGAAGTGCAGCAGGGCCGCTCCGAAAAAGAACATCCAGAAGCCGAAGGAGTTCAAACGGGGAAACGCGACATCGCGAGCACCGATCATCAGGGGGACGAAATAATTGGCAAAGCCAGTCAGTACCGGCATTCCGACCAGGAAAACCATCGTGGTGCCATGCATGGTGAAGAGCTGATTGAACATTTCCGGTGAAAGAAACGTATTGTTGGGGAAAGCCAGCTGAATTCGCATCAGCAAAGCTTCAAAGCCTCCGACCGCCAGGTAAAAGACGGCGGTGAGGATATACATGATGCCGATACGTTTGTGGTCGAGCGTACTGACCCAATCCAGCAAACGCGTGGAAGTCGGCTGGGGTTCAAGCATCGTGAGTTGTGGTTGTTCGACGGATCCTGTCGTCACTTGAGTGTCTCCAGGTAGGCTACGAGTTGTTTTAAATTAGTATCACTCAGCTTGAAGTCTGGCATTTTACATCCCGGTTTGAGCGCCTGGGGATTTTTGAGCCACAAAGCCAGGTTTTCCGATGTGTTTTCAATGACGCCTGCACCAATTTCCTTGCGGTTGGCAAAGTGGGTCAGATCTGGGCCAATCGTGGCTTCTGCTTCTGTCCCCTGTATCGTGTGGCACTGCGGACAGGTTGCCTGAAAAAAGTACTTTTTGCCGTCAGCAGCCAGAGGAGAGAGTAATGGAGGCTGTTCTGTCGTCCGCTTCTCACTGGCCACCCATTGCTGAAACTCTTCGTCTGTATCGGCGTAGACTTTGAAGTTCATCCAGGCATGCTGAGCACCACAGTATTCAGAACAGCGTCCCTGGTACGAACCCGGTTTTGTGGCCTGAAGCCAGATGTAATTATCTCGTCCCGGGATGGCATCGATCTTGCGCCCCAGTTGTGGAACCCAGAAACAATGAATCACATCGGCAGAGGTAACCAGAATGCGGAATTTTTTCTCTTTACCTGCTGGCATATGAATTTCATTAGCGGTGATGATCCCTGATTTGGGATATTTCACTTCCCACCACCATTGATGCCCGGTCACGATCAGATCCACATCATTGAAATTGGTCTTTCCATCGGGGTCTGCCTGGGGAATGGCATTCAGCGTGATAACCAGGTTGGCACTGATGGCAACCAGCCAGATGACGATGATCACAGGACCGATCATCCAGAAGATTTCAGATTTCTCGCTGCCAAAATTCTGTTCGGGCAGAGTGTCACGGCGTCGGCCACGCGAAATGGCGATCAGGATCAAACCTGATACGATCGCGAAAATGACGGCACTGATGAGTAACACCTGAAGAAACAAATTGTTAATGGCCTCTGCCTGCGGAGACGCGGGGTCAAGAACAGGAATCACAGAGTTCATAATCAATGCCTGGCATCTGGTATTCAAAGGTGTCTGTTTCGCGCTGATGTGTTACTGAGCCGGTGAATTGATCTCAGCAGTTATCCGGTTTAAATCTGCCTCTTCCCGTTCATTCTTATCAGGAATAAGTGCATTGAAGATGCGTTCTTTAAATTGGATGTGTCCCAGTATAGTGCATTAGTCCGATTAATGAATGTGAATTCATCAATTTCTAATATGAAAAAAAATGATCCACTGACAAAATAGTTCAGGACCCAGTTAAACTATTTTACCTATGTGAATAAGAATTCGAGCAATTTCAAGCAGCGGTCATCATTTCCATCGTAATGTGAAGGAGTCAGACTTTAATTTATCGTTAAAGTGTGGCACGCATTTCTGGACAGTAATTTTGATTATTGAAACGCAGATGCGATCATGTTCGACAGTTTTACCAGGCGCCAGGGAGCCTGGGAACGAATGGCAGTCGTGAGCAGTACCGCAAATCCATTGCGGCGGCGATCCATCCAGACCATGGTTCCTGTTGCGCCGGTGTGTCCAAATACACTGCGGTCGAGCAGGTTTCCCCAGCTTCCCGACTGACCGGGATGGTTTAAGCGCCACCCCAGCCCCCAGGGTTGAGAGCGGCGGATGGGCTCAGGGAGATCCGGATAGTCATTCAAGCGGTTGGTGGTCGCCATTTCCAGCATTGAGCGGGAGAGCAGGCGTCGGTCTTGCACTTCGCCATAATTCAGCATGCACTGACAGATGACTGCCATATCTGCGGGAGAGCTGAACATGCCTCCCCAGGGAACTCCCAGGTCCTGCCAGTAGGAACTGTTCCAGCCGAAGTTGGAATCAGTCTGGTACTCTGGTGTTTCGACACGAACCAGTCGTTCACGAGGGAATTCTCCCCGCCCCAGCCAGGTATTCTGCAGCCCCAGTGGTTTGATGATTTCATCTCGGACATGCTGTGCGATGGTTTTTCGAGTCAATCGCTGTATGATTTCTGCGAGAATCAATGTGCCCATGCTCTGATAGCTGAGTCCTGTTCCCGCTGGCTGGAACAGGGGGACGGTATCATAGATGGCTCCATGGATAAACTGTTTGAGCGGCGCCAGTGACTGACGAAGTGCGACGTTATTTTCCAGCATATCAGGCATGCCCGAAGTATGGGTAAACAGGTGATGAACCAGTATGGACTCCTTATGGTGAGCAGCAAAGTCGGGAATATAGTGTGTGACGGGGAGCGAGAGGACCAGCTCGCCGCGCTCCACCAGGCGCAGCGCACTCATATAGACAATGGGCTTGGTAATGGAAGCCAGCAGAAACATACCATCAGATCGAATGGCTTCCGCGTTTTTTTCGGGTCCCTGTTTTCCAAAGAATTGAGGTTCGACCATCATACCGTGCCGCCCGACAACAATGGCGGCTCCGGGAACACTGCCTGCTGCAGTCCACTCTGTCAGTAAACTTCCCGCCTGTTGCAACCGCTCGTTGTCAAGTTTGATTTCCTCTGGTTTTACAATCGGCAGTGAAGTCATGGGCTTCTTCCTGATACGGTATGGTCAGTGTTGACTCTGCGAGATTCATTTACCATGATCGATCTCAGAGGGAGCGTCAAGCGATTGCTTGTTGAATTCCCGTAAATCTGTTTCTGTGTCATCGCATTCAGTGAAGGTTCCATTCATGATTCGGTTTCAATTTTCTGTTCTGGTATTCTTATTCGTCGGGTTTGTGTGTACTGCTTTGCAGGCAGCAGATTTACCAGAACGCGATAGCAGCTTTTCCATCTCAACACAGGAATGGCCGTTTCAGCCGGGACCTCGGACTGTCAAAGTATATCTGTACTATCCGGGCAAAGAATTAAAGAATGTGAATGCTGAAACCGGGCTGATGCTCAATCTGCATAACTGGGGAGGCACGAATACTTCAGGAGCCGGGAATCCGGCGGTACTGACCAGAGAGCTGAATGTGATTGTGATTTCGGTGGATTATGTACAAAGCGGGGCCTGGAAAGATCAGTCGGGGGCTCCCTATGATTTTGGTTATCTGCAGGCGATCGATGCATTAAAGGCACTTTCACATGTTTATCATGCATTAAACGAACAGAAGATCCCTTTTAATTCGCATCGGATTTATTCCACCGGTGGTTCGGGCGGGGGAAATGTGACGCTCATGTGTAATAAGTTTGCACCGCACACCTTTACCTGTGTGGTTGATATCTGCGGGATGCCGCGTCTGTCAGATGATATCGCCTATCATCTGCCGGGGGGGAGCAGTCTGGATGCGCGCTACAGTCGGGATAAAAGTTCAGCCGACTATCTTTCACCTGGAGCACAGGAACTTCGTTTCATTGGGAACCCCGAGCATCTGAAAGTAATGAAGAAAATGGGGCATGCCGGGAAAATTGTGGTTATTCATGGGACAGGAGATACGACCTGTCCGTATGAAGATGCAAAACAGATGGTTCAGAATATGCAGGCGGCCGATCTGGATGTCGAAGCCAAATTTGTCACAAAGTCGGATCTGGATGGCGTGATATTCAAATCAACGGGACATTCACTGGGTGACAGGACAAAGATGATTGTCAAATACGGTGGTCCTTACATCATTCCAGGAGAAAAGAAGTTTCGCCTGCGTCAGTCGCCGACCGATTTTGAATTGAAGCAGGATGTCGTTTATCCAACTTCCGATGGTCGCTATGTGATATCTTATTCCAATGGGATTCCTGCCGTGCGATTTGAAGCGAAGTGAACTGCTGCCGACATTGATTCCGCAGATCAGGCGGGACGTTCGGGATTGAAATCAATGAGCGCCTTTGCTGGAATGGCGACTCGCAGTGCATTGAGCACGGCGAGTACATCGATCACTTCCTGGGACAACGCCCCAGCTACGGGAGGGAGATATCCAAAGGCCGCCAGCAGCATGCCGAACATACTCAACGCCATGCCTCCGATGGCACTCTGTAATGCGATGCGACGCATCCGGCGGCTGATGTGCAGGAATTCGTCAATCTTCTGCAGTGAACTGTCCATGACAATGACATCGGCGGCTTCGGTAGTCACATCACTGTTTTGACCAAAGGCCATGCCGACCGTTGCCGCCATGAGTGCCGGTGCATCGTTGATGCCATCGCCGACAAAGATTGTATTCGCCTGGCTGGTTTCCGAATTGACAATTTTCAGTTTCTGTTCGGGGCTCTGGCTGAAATAGACATTTTCAATTCCGACCTGCTCGGCCAGATAACGGACTTCTGATTCCCTGTCACCGGAAACCAGCATGGTCTTCTGGATCTGATGCCGCGGCGAAAGGTGAGAGATGAAAGACTGTCCGTCGGTTCGCGGGGTGTCACGAAATCGATAAATGCCCGCGTACTGATCATCGATCAGGATCACACATTCCAGTCCTCCCGCCTGCGGGGGAAGTTGATCTTCCAGTTCTGGCTGCTGTTTGAGTAATTTCTTGCGACTGGTGATCTGCACGGTATGTCCGTCGACGGTTCCCTGCATCCCCTGTCCTGGAGGCTCACTGATTTCAGTTGCTTCATGACTGACGGTATTTGCCTGCTGCATCGTCTGCAAAATTGCGCCGGCGAGGGGGTGTTTGGAGAAACGTTCCAGGCTGCCAACGAGTGAGAGGACATCCAGGGGATTGAAACCGGGGGCACAGAGTTGATCGGTGAGATGAGGCTCTCCATAGGTTAGAGTGCCTGTTTTATCGAAGATGATGACGCGGCAGGTGTCCGCAGTTTCCAGCGCCGTGGGGTCACGGACAATGATGGCTCTGCGTGCGGCCAGTGAGATAGAGCCGATGATGGCGACCGGGATAGCGATCAGCAGTGGACAGGGAGTGGCGACTACCATGACCGCCAGGAAGCGAACCGGATCACCCGAGATGATCCAGGCAGCCAGTCCAATCAGCACAGCCAGTGGCGTATACCAGGCTCCGAGTCTGTCGGCCATACGTCGCATTCGCGGGCGATGCTGTTCGGAACTCTGCATCACCTGCATAATTTTGGCATAGCGGGAGTCGACGGCTCGTTTTTCCGCGCGGATGACCAGTGCCGCTTCACCATTGATGGCTCCGGAGAGGACCTGGGAGCCCGGAGTTTTGGACATCATATAGGGTTCGCCGGTGAGGTAGGATTCGTCCATCACCCCGTGCCCTTCGATGACGATTCCATCTACGGGACAGATTTCGTGGGGAAAGATGGCAATCGAATCGTTAATGGCGATCTGATCCAGAGCGATATCCTGAATGTCAGTCTCCATTTTTTTATGAGCGACCGAAGGCATGCGTTTACTGAGTGCCTGTAAGACAGAAGAAGCACTGCGGACGGCATACGCTTCCAGGGCTTCTCCGCCAGAGAGCATCAGTACGACCAGTGAACCAGCCAGGTATTCATCGAGTAAAACGGATACGACAATGGAGATTCCCGCCAGCAGGTCGGAGCCGAATTCTCGATGAACCATTTTGACCAGCAGTCCCCAGACCAGGGGAGTTCCCCCCAGCGCCAGTACGGACCAGAGAGGAAGGTTTTGAATGAAATCTGTGCAATCTGTTCCATATCGAAGGATTAAATGGGCGGTGATCATGATGACCGTAAAGGCGGCAATCAATGTTTCAAGGGATTTCCAGACTGCTGAACCCGTTTTCGCTGGATTGGAGTTCGACACGCTCATCCTTATTAATAATGAAATGGCAGAAATGTTTGAAAGCTGATAATGATAAATCCACTATAGACTGGAATTTGGATGTGTAAACAGTGGAATTCAGGAAGCAGTACATCCTCCAGGATTCGCTGATCGTCAGGCGATGACCATCTGGGCGATCAGTCCGAATACGAATCCGACTACGGCACCCAGTGAAGGAGCCCAGCGTTGTTTGATCTGCGCCTGCGGCGCGATATCCTGAAAGGTAAGATAAAGAATGCCTCCTGCTGCGAAGAGCATGATCAGTCCCACCAGCCTGGGGAATAAAGCCAGCAGGTAATAGCCGGTCAGTCCTGAAACAGGTCCCAAGAGGACGAGTAGACAAAAACCGGGCAGGATGGCCGACTTTTTCATGGTTGAGGAACTATCCAGTTCTCGATAGGCGTTGAAACCTTCAGGCAGGTTTTGCAGGCCAATCAGGATGGCCAGCAGCAGTCCGACTGATTGACTATTGTTAGCGAAAGATGCTCCTAATGCCATTGATTCTGGCACAAAGTCTAGCAACATGGCGAGCAGCTGTGCGGCAGAACTGCGATGCTTCGCCAGATAAATGTCAGTAAACATAAAGCAGATACCACCCGACAGAATAGCCAGGGAAGCAATCCAGGGTGGCAGTTCAGCGATGCCTTCCGGTACCAGTACCAGGGCAACTGCGGCCAGCAGTACACCGCCTCCAAAAGCGATGACCGAGTGCCGGAACTCGTCATCCAGCCACTGGGGGTGTATGTGTTCGATTCTGGCAAGAAAACCACCCACTGGAATTGTAACCCCAGCGAGTGTGGTCAGTACAATGACTTCCAGTACACCGGTCAATGTGAATCCTTCTGAAATAAAGAAACGCTGGCAGAGGCTCATTTGCAGTAGAGATTAAAGATACCAGACTTACTGAAGATGCAACAGGCGACCGGGAAATTCTGTCTGACAAAAAAAACAGCCCGGTCTGATAACCGGGCTGTGAGGAGATCGAGGACTCAGATGAGTTACTGAGGCAGGCGTCCCGATTCGACTTTGGTAAATGGACCACTGCAGGCTTTCATGAAGGCAACCAGGTCTTTCTTATCCTGATCAGAAAGATTCAGCTTCTTGATCTTTTCACTCAGATAAGGATTAGAGTCGCCTCCCTTGTTATAATGTTCGACGACTTCATCAAGTGTCTCCAGGGATCCATCATGCATATAGGGAGCACTGAATTCGACGTTTCGAATCGTCGGAGTTTTGAAGGCGCCTTTGTCTTCTTCTTTTTTCGTGACGACATAACGTCCCAGGTCCGGTTCTTCGGCAGACATCCCGATTCCCAGATTGTGGTATTTTTCATCAGCCAGGTTGGGGCCCAGGTGGCAGGCGGCACAGTTGACCTTCTCGCTGAAAAAGAGTTCGCGCCCCCGCTTGGCACTTTCTGACATCGGATGTGCTTCCGCCAGTGAGAGAGCCGCCGTGTATTCTTCTTTAAAGTCTTCCAGATCCTCTTTATCCAGTTTCAGAAACGGACGCAGCTGTTCGTAATAATCGAAGGGGGAAGGGCCTGAGACCAGTGTACGTTCGAAGGCGGCAATGGCCTTGCCGATATTATCAATGTTGACACCATCATTGAAAATTTTGTGGAACTGAAGTCGGTAACCGGGGATTTCCCTGATGGATTTGACGACGGCTTCATGAGTGTGCCCCATCTCAATCGGGTTGGCGATGGGGCCGACGGCCTGTTCTTCCAGAGTGGCGGCACGTCCATCCCAGAACTGGGGACCACTCAGAATTCGGTTGTAACTGACAGGAGAGTTACGTCCCCCTTCAAGGTCTCTGATTCCGATGCCAAATTTCGTGTGACGTCCAAAGCCTTCATCGGGGTGATGGCAGCTTGCACAACTGATGGTGTTATCTGCAGAGAGACGCGTGTCGAAATATAACTGACGCCCCAGCTCAATTTTTGCACGTGTGAGCGGATTCTCTTTGAGTCCTACGATCTGGCCCGCCCCGGCATTTAATCCCAGCGGCAATGTGATTTCCAGTACTTCATGGTTTGCGGAGTCGCTCAGCCAGTCCTTGATCTCTTTTTCCGTCAAGGGGCCTTTTCCAGGAATTCCTGAGGTCAGCTCTGCTGTTCCCAGCATGACTTTGTTTGATTTTTTCGCGGTTTGTTTTTCAGCAGCCTGCAGATTGCTCTGCGAAAGTAAGCCCATCATCATTCCGCAAGCGATGCTGAATTTTAAAATGGAATGACATTGATTGAGAACGATGGATTTCATTCTACTGATTTCCTTTTCGGGTTGGTTTCAGTAACAACTAATTAATTGAGGTTATGATTATCTGGTGGTTTTTTGTGAATGCCGTTGAAACGAATGAATCTCTTTTATTTCAACTTGTGGAGGGAGCTAGCTTAGTGCACTCACGACACTGGTGTGATAGATAAAATTGTAAACATGCCAGAGCGTGAATTCAATTTGAAAATGTGATGTAGATGTCCATAATTCCAAAAACGAATGTGCAGATAAATATGGTTTCAGGAAACTCCTGCGGGGCTGGTTTGCAGCAGCACCATCTCTTTATATTTGCCGCCGGTTTCCATTAAGATTTCATGTGACCCACTTTCGATGATGCGTCCTCCTTCAAAAACAACAATCAGACTGGCGTGTGTGATTGTGCTCAGGCGGTGTGCAATTACAAAGCAGGTGCGATTCTGCATGAGCGTTGTGAGGCTGTCCTGAATCAGCCGTTCGCTTTCAGTGTCCAGATTGCTGGTGGCTTCATCAAGAATTAATATCTTGGGGTCTGCGAGAATGGCGCGAGCGATCGCCAGTCGTTGTCGTTGTCCGCCACTCAATTTAACACCGCGTTCCCCGATGAGAGTCTGATAGCCGTTTGGTAAGGTTCGGATAAATTCATCTGCATTCGCGATTTCTGCCGCATATTGAATCTGTTCGATGGTCGCTTTGCGATCTCCGTATCCAATATTATCAGCGATCGAGCCATCGAACAGAAACACATCCTGTTCAACGACGCCGATCTGATTCCGGTAGCTTTCCACATCAAACTCAATTAAATCGTGACCATCAAGCAGAACCCGTCCTGAAGTGGGATCATAAAAACGGGCAACGAGATTGCAAAACGTTGTTTTGCCGGCACCGCTGGGGCCTACCAGTGCAATGGTTTCACCCGGAGCAATGTCGAGTGAAACCTCCCGTAATGCATATTGTTGAGAATTCGGATACTGAAAACTGACATTTTCAAATGTAACCTGACCTTCAATTTCCGCTTTTGTGATCGTCCGCGCGGTAGCAGATTCCATTTCGCGGGGTTCGTCGAGAAGTTCCAGTACGCGATCGAAGCCGGACAGGCTGTTCTGAAACTGCGCTGCACTTTGTGCGAGTACCGCGAGGGGACCAAGCAGCATCAGCAGGTAAGCCAGGAACATGACCAGGTCGCCGAGTGTTAATTCACCCTGCAGAACCTGCCAGCCGCCGTAGAGCAGCAGGCAGGCGGAAGCGACAGGGATCAGGGTTTCCCAGACAATTTCGATAAAACGAGACCACCACCAGGCATAGAGTTCCTGGCGTCCCATCAGGTGATTGCCACGCAGAACGCGGCTGGTTTCTGATCGCTGGCGTCCAAAGGCACGGACCACGCGCATGCCCCCGAAGGACTCCGTGGCCAAAGCGTCAACAGCAACGCGCTGTGCCCGGATTTTTCGATGTTGCGGGCGGATACGACTGATCCAGGTCCGGTGTGACAGATAGACCAGGGGAACGAGAAAGAATGCTCCCAGCAGAAGTCGCCAGTCGAACCAGGCGAGAATCACCAGGCTGCCCAGCAGTTGGATGATGGCACGACAGGGATTGTAAAGCATGCCGAAAACAAGTTCACCTACACTGCCGGCATCCTCGCGTAAAATACTCGCGGCACCTCCCGATTTGAGTTCCTGCACCCGATGGAGAGGCAGTCGGACTGCCTGCGCGAAGACATCTTTGCGAACTTTCATTTGAATCATTTTGGTCACACGAGTTGCGTGCCAGCGTCCCCAGATCTGCAGTCCGATGCGAATCAGGGAAATGATAATCACTGTCACAGTGATCGTGACCAGCATCGGCCAGGGTTCGTGCGGGAACCAGGCCGGCATCAATTTCGGCAGTGGTTTTTTTTGGAGAACATAGTCAACTACGAATTTTGTCGCTGCTGGCGGGATCAGAGCAAGTAATGTTGCGACGGTCAGTGTCATCAGTGACAGGATCACAGACCAGCGATGAACTTTGAGCAATTCCAGAAAACTTTTTACAAGTTCCCACGATGAACGGTCTCGTTTTGAAGCAGGCTTTCCCTGAGCGGAATTTTGTGATTCCAGGAATTCTTCCTTATACTCTTCAAACTGTTGGCGACTTGATGTCGGATTTGTGCTCATGAAGGTTCTTTTGTATGGGATCTTAAAAAGGCGCGTATTTAAAGAAGGTGGGATTGAATGGTTGACTACCTGCTCACTGTCATTATAGACCGTTTTTTCTGGTAACAAGTAACGATTGGATTATATTGCGGTCTGCGGGTGATAGCGACTCGAAATAGAGTTTTACTCGAAAACAGCTTATTTCAAAGGCGAATTCAAACAGAGGCCAGTCTGAAAATACTTAGACAGTTACGAGATGAACTGAGTCAGGGCCTGGCTCAGTTCCGCTTGATATCCTGCCGATACGTTGTGAAATCCTTAAATTCTGGAGCCCAGTGTACAATGAGCTGATAATTATGTTTCGATCTAACTACGAACGAATCAATGCCCGCGGAGACTCTCTACTAGCAGTTTCTCTGGACTTCACCTGGAACGATAAGTAACATTAAATTTGAGTGTTCATTGATTATGCATACTCCTCCCCGCAAAAATCTTTCCTTCAGAAAAGTCTTTTGATTCCTCATGCGCGACCTGCCCAGGCTGATCATTCTGGTATTCTTTATTATCGCCGGGAAAGAGATATGCGCAGCGGACCAGATCAACTTCAGTCATGATATTCTGCCGATTCTTTCGGATCGTTGTTTTCATTGTCATGGCCCCGATCCGACGCATCGTGAAGCCGACCTCAGGCTCGATCTCCTCGAAGCGGCGACAGAGAATCGGGAGGGGACATTTGCGATTGCTCCGGGAAAACCCGAGTTGAGTGAGGTTCTGGCGCGGATAACCAGTTCCGACGCGGATCTGCTAATGCCACCCGCTGATTCGCATCGTAAACCACTCACTAAAAAACAGATTGAAACGATCCGTCAATGGATTGCAGAAGGGGCACAATGGGGGAAGCACTGGTCGTTCGAGCCACCCGTTAAAGTCGCGTTGAATGAGCAGGAAGCGAAACTCAATCCCATTGATGCGCTGGTGGAACGAAAGCTGACTGAAGAGCGACTCGTGTTTTCAAAACCGGCGTCCCGACGAACTCTGATTCGCCGGCTCTCCTTTGATTTGACGGGGCTGCCGCCGACGGTGGATGAAGTGGAAGCTTTCGTGAATGACAAGTCACCCGATGCGGATCAGAAGCTGGTCAATCGTCTGCTGAAGTCAAAACATTACGGCGAGCGAATGGCGATGTGGTGGCTGGATCTGGCACGCTACTCTGATACCGATGGTTTTCAGCAGGATTCTACCAGGACAAACTGGCCGTGGCGGGACTGGGTGATTCAGTCATTCAATGAGAATAAACCCTTCGATCAGTTTACGATTGAGCAGTTCGCCGGCGATCTCTTGCCGGATGCCACAGACGAGCAGAAACTGGCGACCTGTTTTCACCGGAATCACATGACCAATGGCGAAGGGGGCCGCGATCCCGAAGAGTCGCGCGTCGATTATGTAATCGACCGGGTCAACACCACGGGAACGGTCTGGCTCGGATTGACACTGGGTTGCTGCCAGTGTCATTCCCACAAGTTTGATCCAATCTCACAGGCGGACTACTATAGTCTCTATGCATTCTTCAACAGTATTGACGAAGATGGCAAGGCCGGCAGTCGAGCAAAGCCGTATTTAAAATTTCAATCGCCACTGGCAGCACGCGCCGTCAAAGAGGCACAGCAGGTCGTGGACGATCGCAAACCACGGGAAACTGCTGCGCTGCAGCAGGCGAAACAGGAGTTTGAACCGTGGCTGGTTCAGCAACTGCAGAAGGTACAGAATGAGTTTACCGCCTGGCATCTGCCGGAACTGCGATCGGTGACCTCTGTTGAAGGCACCAGGTTGTCTGTTGAGTCTGAGGGGGTGATTCAAGCCAGGGGCCCGGAACTCAGGCAGGATGATTATCGACTGATCGTAGCGACAGACTTACCTCGAGTCACCGGTTTGCGGCTGGAAGTCTTTCCGCATGAATCGCATACCGCAGGAAAACTGAGTCGTGGCGACAGTGGCGAATTTATTCTGACGGACGTCAAACTACAGGTCCGTCGTGAAGGGAGTTCCCAGCTGCGCGATATTGACTTTGTCTCCGCGATTGCCGATGTCGAAAAAGATGTCAAAGGTCGCAACTACGGAAAAATCAAAGATACACTCGATGACGATCCCCGGAATGGCTGGACGACTGAAACCCATGATGCGCACCAGAAGCATGTCGCCGTATTCGAACTGGCAGAACCTCTGGTCCTGGATGAGCGCGAAGAACTGATCTTCGTAATGCTGCATCGATCCACAGAAGGAGATGCGAATATTGGCCGCTTTCGAGTGATGCTGACAGACCAGCCGGGGCCCGCTGTCCGTTCACTGGAACCGATGCCTTTAGAAGCACTCGCAGCAGCTAAAATAGAGGATCCTGAAAAACTGGATGCGAAATTGAAGCAACGGCTGCTGGATCAGTTTCTGGTGGATCATGAACATTATCAACAGCGTAAATCAGAACTGGATCAGGCAAATACGCAACTGGCGCAGGTGAAAAAGGCAGCCGGCGAGCTGAACGTGATGGTTCTGGCGGAACGGAAAGAACCCCGCAAAACATTTGTGCTGGAGCGGGGCGTCTGGGACAAGCACGGCAAAGAAGTTTCACGTTCGGTCCCCGCTGCGGTGCTTGCCCTGCCTGCAGAGAAGACTAAAGATCGATTGGATCTGGCAGAGTGGCTGGTCTCACGTCAGAATCCTTTAACGGCGCGTGTGGTGGTCAATCACTTGTGGCAGAACTGTTTTGGGACGGGACTGGTTCGTACACCGGGAGACTTTGGTCTGCAGGGAGAATTACCGACTCATCCAGATGTACTCGACTGGCTGGCGGTCGAATTGATGGAGCATGACTGGAACCTGCAGCATATTCTCCGGCTGATTGTGACCAGCCGCACGTATCAGCAGCAGAGCAAAGTCACTGCGGAACTACTGGAACGCGATCCGGAAAATCACCTGCTGGCACGGGGAGCCCGCTTTCGTTTACCCAGCTGGATGATTCGCGATGCGGCGCTCCAGGCGAGTGGACTGCTCAACCCGGCGCTGGGAGGTCCCCCTGTGATGCCTTATCAACCACAGGGCGTGTGGACCGAAATGTTTATGGGGCGCTTCCGCTATGAACCCAGCCAGGGAGCGGCCCAGTATCGAAGGAGCCTGTATGCCTTCTGGCGTCGTTCGAGTGCTCCCACATTTCTGTTTGACAGTGCGCAGCGTCGGGTGTGTGAAGTGCAGCCCCGACGGACTAATACTCCGCTGCAGGCTTTAACGTTACTTAACGATCAAAGTATTCTCGAATCTTCCAGGGAACTGGCGCGAATGGCGATCCAGCGGAAGAAAACGGCTGAGGAACGGCTGGATTTCATAGCACAGCATATTCTTTCGAGAACTCTACAGCAGCGGGAGTCGGAAGTTCTGAAACAGGAACAGCAGCAGTCTTTTGCTTATTATCGCAGGAAACCCGATGAAGCTATGAAGCTGATTTCCAGTGGACAGCCTCCAGCCGAAAATAAAGTTTCGCCCGAGGAACTGGCTGCTTATATGGTGGTGGCCAGTATGGTTTTTAACCTGGATGAGGCGATGACTCATGAATAATTCAATTGAAAACGCCGCACTGGCAGAAACCCGACGTTATTTTCTGGGGCGTGGAGCCGGCGTCAGTCTGGGAGCGATGGCCCTCAGTCTCTTAGAAAGCACACGGCGTGTGGCTGCAAAGCCAAATTCTAATATCGGCCTGGCAGATCTGCCTCACAAACCGCCGCGGGCGAAGAATGTGATCTTCCTGACTCAGTCGGGCGGCCCATCTCAAATTGAGTTGTTCGACCACAAACCCGATCTCATGAAGTGGGCAGGAAAGGAACTGCCGGAGAGTGTGCGCGGCGGACAACGGCTGACCACGATGACTGCCAATCAGAAGCAGTTAATCATGCCGTCTCGCACAAAGTTCAAGCGGTATGGTGAAAGCGGCGCGACGTTGGGAGAGTGGCTGCCTTATCATGGGGAAGTCGCGGATGAGCTCTGTTTCATCAAGTCGATGGTCACCGATCAGATCAACCACGCTCCCGCGATGACGAAATTTCTGACCGGACATCAGTTGCCGGGACGACCCTCCATTGGTGCCTGGAGCAGTTACGGGCTGGGCAGCGAAAATCAGAATCTGCCGGATTACCTGGTGCTGATTTCGAAGATGAAGCGACCCAGCGATCAACCGTTGTACGACCATTACTGGGGGAGTGGATTCCTGCCTTCACGATATCAGGGGGTCAAACTGAGGAATGCGAAAGAGCCCGTTCTCTATCTGCGCGATCCCGATGGCATGCCCCGTAGCATTCGTCGAGGCATGTTAAACGGAATAACCGAACTGAATCAGCTGCGACTGGAACAAACGGGCGACCCGGAAATTGAAACGCGGATTCGACAATATGAAATGGCGTGGCGGATGCAGTCCAGCATTCCCGAGCTGAATGATCTAAGTGATGAACCGGAATCCACGTTCGAGTTATACGGACCCGATTCAAGGCGTCCGGGAAGTTATGCTGCCAACTGCGTGCAGGCCCGGCGTCTGATTGAACGGGGCGTGCGGTTCGTGCAGCTGTTTCATCCCGACTGGGATCATCACAGCCGTTTAAGTTCGTGGTGCATCGCCCGTTGTCGTGATACCGATCAGGCGAGTGCAGCGCTCGTCAAAGATCTCAAACAGCGTGGTCTCTTAGATGAGACACTGGTGATCTGGGGTGGCGAGTTTGGTCGCGGTGTTGCCGGGCAGGGGAAATGGGACAGTCCCGAAGGGGGCCGCGACCATCATCCACGCTGCTTCACCACCTGGCTGGCCGGCGGCGGTGTTAAAGCCGGACTGACCTACGGGGCTACTGATGAATTCAGTTATAATGTTGCCGAGAATCCGGTGCATGTACGCGACCTGCATGCAACGGTGCTGCATCTGCTGGGCATCGATCATGAGCGGTTTACTTATCGACATCAGGGATTGGATTTCAAACTGACGGGCGTCGAACCGTCAAATATCATCAAGGAGATACTGACGTGAGACGGTTTAACAATACATGGTTGTTCTTATTAATGGCAGGAATGAGTTTCAGCTCGCTGGTTGAAGCACGCGAGCCGGATGCCGTGATTGATCTCTGGGAGCAGAACGCACCGGGAGAAACAACCCGTGAGACAGGTGTTAAACTGGAACGGCGGGCGAACGAAAATCCACCGGCAACCCGCATCAAAGAGATCACGCGACCTCAGTTGCATCTGTTTCAGCCACCAGCAGGGAAACGCAACGGGACAGCGGTCCTGATTTTTCCGGGCGGTGCCTACAATTATGTAGTCGCGGATAAAGAGGGATCTGAAACGGCAGAGTGGTTGAATTCTCTGGGGATTACCGCGTTTGTTGCGCATTATAGAACCAAACAACCTGAGCCTCGCGCGCAGACCGATGCCAAATTGCCTCCGTTTTCAGAACGTCCCTTACAGGATGGGCAACGTGCTGTCAGCCTGGTCCGCAAGCGGGCTGCAGAATGGGAAGTTAAGCCTGAGCAGATTGGTGTGATCGGTTTTTCCGCCGGCGGTCAGGCCGCGGCTCTGATAACGACCCGATTTGAAGAGCGAGCCTATGCAGCTGCTGACGATGTGGATCAGGTTTCGTGCCGACCCGATTTCAGTATGCTGATTTATCCCTGGCGACTGGTCGATGAAAAAACAGGGGAGTTAAACGAAGTATTGACGATCAATAAGATCACGCCGCCAACACTGATGGTTCATGCACACAATGACCATGCGACGCCCATCAGCAGTATTCTGTTCTATACGGCTTTAAAGAAAAACGGGGTGCCCAGCGAGCTGCATATTTACGAGAATGGCGGTCATGGCTACGGGATGCGGCCCGTGGATGATTCCTACGTCGACACCTGGCCGGATCGCGCCGGAGACTGGCTGCGACAGCGCTCACTGGCAAATCCGGATAAAAAGGACTGAGCGTCAGTCTGCTGCTGGTTTGGGCTCACAGTTCTTTAATGCAAGCAGCGTATAAGCGGTAACGAGGTTCGGGTCTCCTTCAAGCCAGCGATTGGATTTGGAGTTGACCCAGCTGCCGTTTTCCTGCTGGATTTTAAACAGGTGATTTGCCAGTTCTTTACGCCAGTCGTGCTCCTGGCCTTTGCTGTCTTTGACCTGTTTCAGATCGGCAGTGTCGAGCGCTTTGGCAAACAACTGGTAATAATAGTAGAGACCGTTATCTCCCATTCCGGGATTGTTTTCGACGGTGTAGTTTTTCTGAATCCAGTCGAGAGCTGCTTTGACGCGTGGGTCTTTGGGAGTCAGACCGGCGTAAATCATACTTTTCAGACCAGCGTAAGTCATACTGCCGTAGGAGCGAAGGCCGCCGTCTTGATTTTTTCCAGAAGGAGAGGCACCGCCAGCAGAGACATTGTAGTAGAAGCCGCCATCATTGACTTTGGCAGCTGCAGGAGACGTGTTGAATTCGCTTTCGAGATTCTGGCAGCGAGAGACAAAAGTGAGTGCTTTCTGAATATCGGGATCATCGGCTTTCGCACCGGCGGCTTTGAGGGCTTCTATCATGAAGACGGTATTGGAGAGATCGGGACGGCCTCCATCGGGGCCATAACCTGCGCCGCCATATTCCAGATCACTGGGTTTGATATCTTTGCTTTCATCAAACTGCAGACTACGGAGGAACTGTTCTGCTTTTTTTATCTGGGGTGTGTACTTGCCTGACTGGTTGGCATCCTGTAATGCCATCAAGGCGACAGCGGTTTCGTAACCGGAGTGCTGACTGCGGGCAGAGCAGATACGACCATCTTCCTGACAGAAGGAGACCAGTTTCTTTAACGCTTTGTCCACGGTCAGGTCAGTTACAGGGACGCCAGATTCAATCAGCGCCGAGGTCACCAGAGCTGAGATTCCCGCCGCTTCGCTGAAGGTCCACGTGCCATCTTCATTCTGTGAGTTCTTCAGAAAGTTGATCGCTTTGTCACGGGACGCTTTCAACTCTACTGAATCCGGTCCTGCTGCAGAAAGAGGGCTGATATTCCAGCAGAGACAGCCGATGATCATCAGGCGTAGAAACCAGTTCATTCTTAATTACTCCTGAATATGAATGCTGGGAGGGTTGTTGTCGATAAGATGTCGCAAAAGCTGTTCCGCTTTGGATTGCGCTCATCTTTTTCAGTATAGGCAGGCAAGGCTGAAAAGTCAGTGATTTTGTTTTAGAAGGGGCGTTGAAAATAACGTCAGCGCTGTCGAAAAAAACGCCAGTCGGTGCCTGTGTTTCTGAAATAAGATTTTATGAGTGGAGTATTTCTTTGGCGACGTGCCCATGCACATCGGTCAGTCGAAAATCCCGACCTGCGTGGCGGTAGGTCAGTTTCTCGTGATCCAGCCCCATGATATGTAGAATGGTGGCATGGAAATCGTGAACGTGCACCAGATCTTTGACGACGTAATTGCCGATATCGTCGGTCTGCCCGTGAACCACGCCGCCGCGGACATTGCCGCCAGCAAGCCAGCAGGAGAAGGCTTCCGGGTGATGGTTACGCGATTTCGTTCCTTTTCCATCCTGCGCCCAGGGAGTGCGGCCGAATTCGGTGCAGAAGACCAGCAGCGTATCCTGCAGCAGGCCGCGTTGTTTCAGATCCATCAGCAAAGCAGCGACCGGCTGGTCAACACGGCGGGCATAGTTTTCGTGGGATGCGATATCGCGATGTGCCGCGTCCCAGTTATCCCGGCAGGCACCGACTGCATCGATGATCTCGACAAAGCGGACTCCCCGTTCAACCAGTCGACGTGCCATAATACATTGAGCCGCGTAGCTGGACTGATCTTTTTTGTCGGCACCATAAAGTTTGAGCGTGGCTTTGCTTTCTTTTGACAGGTCGAGTGCCTCAGGCGCCTGTTTCTGCAACCCGGCGGCTGTGGTGAACGTCGACATGCGGCCTGCCAGTTGGGCATCGTGGTCACGCTGATTAAAGTGACGCTGATTCATTTTTCTCAACAGCGCGAGTTCCAGCTGCTGCCGCGATTGTGAAACAGGTGATTTGAGAAAGGGGATCGGATCATCACCGGGGACAACGCGCACCCCTGCGTTGGCAGCGGGCAGGAAGTTGGAATCCCAGAGTTGAGGTCCATTGTAAGGACGATGTTCTGAAATGACGACGTGAGAAGGCAGGTTCGGGTTGAATGACTTCAAGCCGTAACTTAACCAGGCACCGATGCCGGGCATGGCGGCTGTGGTGCTGCCCGTATGCAGTTGCAATGTGGCTTCACCATGATCGCGGTGATCACTGTTCATTGAGCGGATGAGGGCCGTTTCATGCATAATCTTGCGAATGTGGGGGAACAGGTCGCTGACTTCCGTTCCGCATTCCTGATTGGGGCGAAACTTCCAGAGAGGCGCTTTGAGGTAGCGTTCGACAATTGGCTGTCCGGAGACGGCCGCTTTTTTTTCATCGCCGATCGACTGATCGTGTCGACGGGTCAGTTCGGGCTTGGGATCGAAAGTGTCGACATGCGAGTATCCGCCTGACATGTAGAGCATGATGACATGTTTGGCTGCCGGGGGGTGGTGAGGCAGATCCTGTCCCGCTGGCAGTGTGTTCGACAAAGCGAGTCCAGCGGCTGTTCCGAGTCCTGTTTGCAGCAGCTGTCGACGTGAGAAGAAGGATGAGTCGTGCATAGATTCAAACCTGATTGTTTTCATTCGAAACGTTAATGTTAATCGATAAAAAAGAATTCGTTACTGGTGAGCAGAACTTTCGCGAAACCTGTCCACGCATTCTGACCGGCGTCTGTGTCTTCATCAGGCTGTTCTGTTTTTAATGCTTCACGATAGTCTTCCAGGAACTGCGCTGCTTCTGACAGTTCTACAGCGGTCGGGTTTCGACTGAATGCGAGCTGGTAGGCCTGGCTGATCTGCTTTTCCTCCGTCGCCGCCGATTGTTGAATTCGTTTGCCAAACGCTTCTGCCAGTTCAGGAAGGAGTGGTGCATTCATCAGGTACAGCGCCTGTGTCGGCAGGTGGGAGCTGTCCCGGGTGCCCGAAGTTTCGTTGGTTTCCGGTCCATTGAACCGGCCCAGAAACGGGTGTTTATAAAGTCTCTGCGTCATCAGATAGACGCTGCGTTTCTTTGTTGGGAAATCCTCATGAAACGGGCGATTCAGGCTATACCCTTTTTTGTGCCAGGGGACGAAGGGGTGCGGTCCTCCCTGTTCACAATCCAGTTCGCCGGAAACAAACAAGAGGGCATCGCGAATGGATTCGGCGTCCAGGCGTCTGCGGGTATATTTCCAGAGAAAGACGTTGTCCGGATCACGGTTGGAGTTTTCTGTGATGTCATGGCTGTCGAGTCGATAGACGCGGCTTAACATGATCTGACGATGCAGGGCTTTGAGCGACCATTGCTGATCAATCAGTTGACCGGCGAGGTAATCGAGCAGTTGCGGGTGAGATGGGGTATCGCCTAAGACGCCAAAATTGTCGACTGTTTTGACAAGACCCTGTCCGAAGTGGTGATACCAGAGTCGGTTCACAATCACCCGTGCGGTCAGAGGATGAGTCGGGTCGGTGAGCCATTCGGCCAGCTCCTCGCGACCGGATTCCGTTTTGTCGATCTCCGGATTTGATTTTGAGATGACATTGATAAACTGGCGTGGAACGATGTCTCCGGGATTTTCCGGATTGCCGCGTCGATGCAGTCGAGAGTGATGCGGTTTGCCATCAATGACAGCATATAGCATTTCTGCAGGAGGCGCTTTTACCAGTCGGGCTTTTTCAGCTTTGAGCCATGGTAAACCGTGCAGCATCAGTTCGCGGAATTTACCTTTATGTGCTGCCAGGAGCTTCTGGCGTTGCTGTTCCAGTTTGTCTGTCGGGCTTTTGGATTTTTTCGCTGCTTCAATTTTTGCGGTGACGTCTTTATACTCTTCGAGTGTCGGTTTCAGCCAGGGGCGGAAGTGATTGCGAATCTGATGCTGGTAATAGCTGAGTAGATCCCAGTATTCATTGATTTTCTGCTGCGAATCGGGATCGTTTTCTGCAGAGACGAGCTGTGCCGGCGAGGGTTGATTGGAAGCACCCATACTCGGATAAAGTGTGCTTTCAAAAATACCGTAAAGGCCGTAATAATCGGTGGCCAGCATCGGATCGAATTTATGATCATGGCAGCGGGCACACTTCAAAGTGACACTCATGATGCCACGTCCGACGGTGTCGATGGTGTCGTCAATGGTCAGGTTCTGATCTTCATAGCGCGTGTTACCAAAGCGTCGAGACAGGGCAATGAAGCCTGTCGCGATTTTCAGTTGACGAGCCTGTTCCGGATTGGCTTCGCGTTCTGCCAGAATATCTCCTGCAAGCTGGGCTTTCAGGAACTGATCATAGGGGAGATCGGTGTTGAACGCATCAATCACCCAGTTGCGATAGAGATAGGCTCCGGGAATGGGGAAATCCCCGACATCGCCCTGGGTGTCTGCATAGCGAGCCACATCGAGCCAGTGGCGTCCCCAGCGTTCGCCGTACGCCGGGGATGACAGCAGTCGGTTTACTACTCTGGTAAATGCTTTCAAATCAGTTTCCGGGTCATCCTCAAACGCTGTGACTTCCTGGGGCGTGGGAGGCAATCCGGTGAGATCGAAGCTAGCGCGTCTGATTAAAGTTCGCCGGGAAGCCAGGCCGACGGGCTGGAGTTGTTCTTTCTGCAGTCGTGCATAAACAAAACGATCGATGGGAGAAACCGACCATTTGGGATTGTTAACGGTTGGCGGAGCGAGTTCTTTTCGCGGCAGAAAACACCAGTGTGAGGTTGTCATTTTCTGTGGTTTGTTTTTTTGTGATGTCGTGACTGGCTTTGATTTTTCAGCAGGCCAGGGAGCGCCCCATTCAATCCAGCGTTTGAAATGGGTGATGGTTTCCGGTTTCAGTTTCTCATCCGCATCAGGGGGCATCTTCAATTCTTTATGAGTTCGCTGGATGGATTGAAACAACAGGCTCTGTTGCGCATTTCCGGGCAGAATCGCTGGACCATAATCGCCGCCTTGAATGAGAGCCGCGCGGGAATGGACGGTCAGTGTGCTTTCAGCGTCGGCATCACCGGAGTGGCAGTCGGCGCATTTTTCTATCAGAACCGGTCGGATATGCTGTTCGAAAAATTCGAGCTGGCTGGCATCAGGTCTGACTGGTTCTGCTGCGCAGACTGAATCGGGCTGGCTGAATAATACAGCCAGTATCAGAACGAGTAGTGGGATTCGTTGGTATTGAGTCATTTGCGAATCTTTTATGCTCGGGGGCTGAAAATGGTTTAACCTCGTTTGATTCCCGCCTGTTTGAAAGCGGGGGCCAGATTCTGATAGCAGGTTTTGGCAGCGGCAACGGGATCATAGCCTTTCTGACGGAAGACCATACTGCTGACTTCACAACAGATATCTCCTCGATAGCCGCCTGCGACTGCCAGTTTGAGCAGTTGTACATAGTCAATCTCCCCACTCTCGCCAGGCAGCACGAAACTGACTTTACCGTCTTTCATGATCGTATCTTTGACCTGTATGAAACTGGTATAAGGCAGCATGGTCTGCAGGGATTCTTTCAGTGAAATATCCCGATGAGTAAAGTGGCTGTAGTCATAATCGAGGCGAATCCAGGGGCTGTTGACCTGTTCGACCAGCCAGACACCCTGTTCGGGATGATCGACCACGCCGCCCCGATGTGGTTTGACGGCGATAATGGTTTTTGTGCTGGCGGCAACTTTGGCCCATTCACCCAGGTTGTCGCGCATTTCGTTTTTGAGGTTATCCCATTTGCCACTGCCGGCGACCGTTTCGATCAGCGGGGGATGGTCGGGGCGCAGATCGTGTCCCAGTTCAGCAGCCTGTTTAAAGCGTTCGAGGACTTTCTGCTGACTGGCCTTGGAACCGGTTAGAATGCAGTGCTCCATTAATGAGGTCAACTTTAATCCGGTTTCGTCAAGCGTTTTGGCAACTGAAGATCGACGTTCTGAGTTCAGTTTGGCGGGGGTAGCGTCCCAGTCGTTCATCAGGGCCAGTTCGACCGAGTCATAACCGATGTCGGCGACGATACGGAGTGCCTCCTCTGTTTTCATGTGAGGCATGCCATACAGGCTGAAACCGAGCGTGAGTTCCGGATTGTCTGGTTTTGCTGCCTGTAATCTATTGAGTCCCAGCAGACCGCCTGTGGCGATGCTGGCGGTGGTGAGAAACTGACGGCGGTTGAGCGGCTGCATATCTGGTTTCCTCATTCGGAGCAGGGGGGGCTGTAATCAGTTTTAGTGCTGGCGGACTGATTCGCCAGGCGTCAAGTGTGGTTCGAGGGTTAAGTCGACATTGGCAATGGCATTGTTCATGGACAGTCGGGTCTCCAATTGTCTGACCGCCAGTCGACCGATGTCATGTGCGTGAATGTCAAACGTGGTCAGTTGTGGATACAGGCCGGTAATAAATGCATGGTCGTTATTGCCGGAAATGACGCCGATCTCATCACCCACTTTAATTCCGCGACGGGCCAGCGATCCATAGACGACCGCGGCGACACTGTCTGCTCCGGCGAAGATTGCTGTGGGACGTTTGCTGGCATTCAACAGTTGATCGACCAGGTGCTGAACGGCGTCTGTTGAAAGTGGAGGTTTGATCGGCAGCTTCCAGCCTCGGGAAGGAGGATCGACGAAGCGCTGAATATCCAGGCCGCGCCGCATTGCCTGGGAGACGAAGCCGGTTTCGCGATTCGTCATAATCAGGTGATCTGGTTTAGGACTGAGGAAGGCGACATGCTGGTGTCCGTGATCGGCGAGATAGTCGGCTGCCTTTTCGCCTAGAAGAACATCATTCGCACCTACACAGTCACCCGCGCAACCTTGGGGTCTGCCAAGGAGCCAGACTGATGGAATGCGAGAAAGTCGTTCCATTAATGATCTATTGGATTCGATCAGCATTTTTCCCTGCAGGGCACCAATGAGGAACAGACCATCCGTCTGGTCAAAATCCAGATGAGCAGGGACTGCCTGCAGGTCGGGAATATGGGCGATCTGAAAACGGACACCCAGTTCAGAGAATGCGTCTTCGACTCCGCTGATCGCAGAGCTGACGACTGGGAGTGAAATTAGAGATCGATCCAGTCCCAGGGAGACAACGAGCAGTCGTTTTTCGGCCAGGACGCTGCCTGGGTTCTGGCTGTTTTCTTTCTTAGGATGGCGGCGCCTGAGGGGGCGATAGTCTAGCGATTCAGCGACCTGGCGAATTCGCTGCTTGGCGGCATCACTGATGGAAGGGTCGTCACGCAATGCACGACTGACTGTGCTGACGGCGCAGTCAGCCGCTTTGGCGACTGTCTTTACCGTGACGAGTTCAGCAGTCTTATTCATAGCAGACCTCAGGCTTCCTGAAAGATCAAAGATAATGAATGTGACGCAAATTGATGCACATAAGCAGGGAAATTAAAACCACCCGTTTCCTTGAGTCTATCTCGTGATACTCAAATAAATACTTGATGTAAAGCGGAAATACAGCGATTCTCTGAAAATAGCTTTAAGAAGAATCAGAGAAACATTGAAATCACACCACGCAAATAATTGTTATTTGCGTGGTGTGGAAGATTACGGGCAGCTGGGAGAGGGCTTAAACAATTACTCTGCAGGAAGTTGAGTATGGGGGTGGGGTGGAATGGTAGCTGGAGTTATTTCAGAAAATCAGCTTCTTTCAAACTCAGCCTTACGGGGCCCTGCATGGTGGTGATCCAGAGTTCTCCGGGCGTAATTTCCGTGACATACGGATATGAGACACGGTTTTCGTATTTCTTCCCGGCTGGTGTCAGATCGCGGGCGATGACAACCGGCTCACTCCAGGTTTTACATTCATCGTCGGAAAAGGCGATCGACAATTCTTCCCGTCGCCCGAGTTTGCGATCGGGGTCACGGAAGCGGTTCCAGAGCATGACAATCCGTCCGCTTTCCAGTCGCTGCAGGATGGCGGGCGAACTGCTGGCCGGGATCTCTGAAGGTTGAATGGTGCGCCACGAGGCGCCTTCGTCAGTCGAGTAGGCTTCCCAGAAGCGTCCGAATTTTGTGCGGATTAAGGCATAGATGCGACCATCTTTCAGTTCAACGATCGTCCCTTCCATGGCGCCGTCATGATCGCCAGAGCCTCCCAGGTCAATCATGTTGCTGTGGTTCCAGGTGGCTCCTTCATCATCGGAGTAATAGGTCAGCATGACATGTCGACCCGGATTGGCAATGGTCTGGGAGACGACAACGATAATGCGCCCGGAGCGCGTCTGAATGATACTGCGTACGGCACCGCACCAGCCATGGTCCTGCAGGATCTGAGGCGGAAGCCATGACTTTCCGTTATCGGTACTGCGGACGATGTACACCGGGAGATAACAATCGGGCTGTGGGCCTCCCTGTTTATCATTCCAGTGAAATTTGCGTTCCGCCAGATTCATATAGGCCAGGACAATGGTTCCTTTTTTTGTCTGCAGCAGCGCGCGTTCGTTACTGGTATGGAACCTGGACGGTTCCTGGTACAGGGGGGTAGCTTCCCAGGTTTTTCCCTGATCGCTGCTGAGTAAAGACTGTTTTGCATCGGGAGCCAGCAGGTTGCCATTCTGCAGTTTAATAAAGGGGCCCAGGTGCTGATGCGGTAGCTTTTTCGTCTGGGGATGGTTCCATTCCGCCTGAGCGGCGATGGCGAAACTGAGCATTGATGCAATGGTACCGGTAATCAGGAAACGCTGCTGCATTTCGTTTTGCCTCGTTTTAAAAAAGTATGGTTTTTATCCGTCGTTGGGCTGGGGCTGCTATGCATTTGCTTCAAGATTGACAATAAATTCGGGGTTCAAGACTTCGTTTAGTCGAGCTTGAAATCTTTCGTGATCGGTGCACTGCCAGGCTCAATGACCAGATTGTCGAGTTCGGAGTTCGCGTTATATTTCTCAGGCAGGATCTGTTCACGAGGCTTGGGTTGGTTCTTTTCAGACTCGGCATCAGATACGGGGTAAGATTTCGTGTCAGGTGGATCTCCGGTATAGGCTAAGATTTCGATTTTGTAGGTACCAACGCCAACGGCAGCTCGATCCGAGGCTTCATATGCTCCGTCCTTGATAACGACCGTTCGTCTTGGTGCCAGGCTGTCTTGGTTTGGTATGAATTTGATCACACCGTCTTTGATCGGCTCTGATTGATAAGTGACTGTGCCTTTGACATCAATTAATTCAGGGCCTGCTGGACCGCCACACCCCAGTAGTAGTATTACCAACCCAGCACCCATCATCGTCAATCGCATTATCAGTTACTCCCCGGAAATGAAGTTTGAGAAAATATTGTGCTTTTGGGTGTCCTTCCCAGATTTGCCCCAGGTATGAACATCAAGGCGAGTCGCTATCAAGTTGGAAAGCGACTCACCGTAGTGGCGTGTGATGCAGGATTAAAATTCGCCAACGATTTCTCCGCCGGCACGAGTGGTCAGACTGGTCAGAATCGTCTGGCTCATATTCTCCGAGAGAAACCGCACACTCCCATCTCCCAGGGTAAAATGGCATCCCCCGACGTGAAAGCTGGCTGGTCCGCTGAATGCATCCCCATTATACATATTATGGGTGAGTGGCAGTATTCCGCCATTGGTTTGCCACGGCGCATTAATGCCGTTGATCGTTCCAATACCGTCTCCGTAGGCAATCCAGGCTGGTGCATCATTTTTTCCGGCCCCCTTGGAAACGACCTCGCAAAATGCGAGTGTATTACTGGCACCGTCGGTAATATCTCGAAGCTTAACCTTAGAGTTCCAGAAGAAGAGACCATTGCCATTCGATACGACGATGCTTGACGTTCCTCGTCGCCCGGAACCAGAATCTGAGATGCCCTCGTAATGCGTGCGTGCTGCATCCGGACCCGCGCTAGCTCCTGTATAATCAACCCCTTCCGTGGTTGGGTTGGAAGGGCATAGGAAAGCGGTTAAAATGGTCTGCCCCAGCGCGAAATTAGGGGCGCTGTTAAAGCCGACTGTGAAGTTCATTTGGTTGTAAAGTGGTGCCTGGTCGATATACGGCAAAAGCATTGTCTGGGTGCTGTGTCCCAGATAGTCGCTAGCCGTTGTCCTCATCCGACCGGCGGGAAAGGCGCTATGTACGTCGTGGTAATTGTGTAGTGCCAGACCGAGTTGCTTCATGTTATTCTTACACGTGGAACGTCGTGCCGCTTCACGAGCCTGCTGAACCGCCGGCAGTAAGAGAGCAATTAAAATTGCAATAATGGCAATCACCACCAGCAATTCAATCAGCGTGAACCCGCTCGATTTCTTCTCAGAATTGATTTGTAACATTGAACCGTCTCCAATAAAAAACTAAAGATAACAAAATGATGAAATCTGCCTGAGACAAAGGGGTGCCCTAAACTTTCAGGAGAGCGTTGATTTCCATAATTAAACTGTTATTGCAGATAGTACTGCAGCAGACCATCGCTGTTGTCGGAGACGAACCAGCGTGGTGATGCAGTGATCTGTGATTTAAAAATAATAGTCGAACCCGTTGTTTTGTTTTCAATATCAGAGCCTGAAGCATCTCGGTCATTACAAATATATTTATTCAGCAGAAGTTGTCACTTACTTTTCTTTGTGTCATTCACAGGGTGCTTTTAATTGCGGTTTCAGGTGGTCGGTCAGATGCATGGTTGCCTGATCGGTGTCCCGGTCGGCAATTGCGTTGGCGATCAATTCGTGTTCCCGGAGCCCTTTCATTGTGGGAGCCTGACCATACAGGTCACCGGCATGAAAGTAATCCAGCAGCACGCCATGAAACTGTTTGACAAAGTTGCCGTGAGAAGCTGCCAGAATTGTCTGGTGAAACAGGCAGTCCATCTCTTTGTATGCTTTACTGGCTCCCTTGGGATCCAGTTTTATTTTTTTCATCACGCGTTTCATTTCGGAGACGATTGTCTGCAGGCGGATGATTTCTTCTGTCGTGATCAGATCGACTGCCAGGGCAATCGAACCAATTTCAATCACGGCACGTAACTGTTGTAATTCCCGCCAACCCTGGGGGCTGGCGACCTGGGGGACCAGGGCTTTTCTGAGTACATCAGAAAAATTGTCCGCTTCCGCTACACAGAGTCCGCGTCCCTGTCGACCAATCACTACCCCCAGCCCTCTAAGAGAACCGACGGCTTCACGAACAACCGTTCGCGAGACGCCAAACTGGTTTGCCAGTTCTGCTTCGGTTCCCAGTCGATCGCCGGGAGCCAGGCGTTTGCTGCGAATACGTTCACAAAGATGGTCTGCGACTTCGGCACTCAACGTTCGGGCTTCCGTTGTAGGAATTGTGATATCGTCACGAGATACTTCCATCGATTAGCTGCTTTCCAGTGAGCGCCCTAGATGACAGTATGAAGTGCAATTTAAAGCGAAAACATAACTGCCTGTATTGAACGGGCATGAAATTCCAGAAGGGGAGTTCGTTATTATTGCGTCCGCATTATACTACAAACAAAAAGATTGTATGATAAACTGATCTATTATCATATAATTGCTTATTTGATCGTCAAGACTTTTCATGACGTTTTGATGAAGATTGCTGATGTTGCGAGCGAAATTATAATTTAATAATAGCTCATTGAGTTCGTACATCAGACAACCGCTTAAAGGCATCTCTACAAAAGGAACTGTTATGGAGTCAGCGTATTTCACGCTGGGAGAGGGGCATACTCCTTTAATTAAATCACGTCGAATCGGTCCCGACGCGGGGCTTGATCATTTATATTTCAAACTGGAAACGGTGAATCCCACCGGTTCCTATAAAGATCGCTTTGCTGCTGCAGCTGTCACGGACATGCTGTCACAGGGTAAGAAAAGGGTGGTGACCTGTTCGAGTGGAAACGCGGGTTCCGCCCTGGCGGCTTACTGTGCAGCCGCGGGAATGGATTGCCAGGTTGCGGTGTTTACAGGTGCTCCTGAAAACAAGCTGAAGCAGATGCTGGCTTATGGGGCGACCGTGTGGCGGATTGAGGGGTTTGGTGCCGATCCGGAAATCTTGGGAAAGGTGTTCAAGTATCTGAAACATCTGGGGGCCGCCGCCGACACAGAGTTACAGGTCAGCAGCTACCAGTTCAATCCCATCGGGATGGCAGGGGTCGAATCAATTGGTCGCGAACTGGTTAGCCAGATCTCTGATGAGCGAAGGGGGATCGATCATCTGTTCTGCTGTGCCGGAGGGGGAGGGCTATTGCTGGCCGTCTATCGTGGATTTCAGACTGCTTGTCAGGCAGGGCAAATCAAACGACTGCCAGCATTTCATTGTGTGCAACCGGCGGGAAACAATACGATCGCCGGTCCGTTACTGGCAGGGACCGATCGTGCCCAGACCTGTCGGAGTACGACGAAAATTGGTGGACTGCAGGTGGCCAGTGTGTTGGATGGGAACGATGTGATTGCTGCCTGCCGGGATACCGGTGGCAGTGGGTATCTGGTGGAAGACGAATTTGTATATGAGGTCCAGGCGTTGCTCGCGCGTCAGGAGGGTATTTTCTGTGAACCTGCTGCCGCTGTTTCGCTGGCAGGCATCTTACAGGCAGCCGCCGAACGTAAAATTACAAGTAAAGAGACCGTTGTCTGTGTGATTACGGGCAGCGGGTTCAAGGATCAGGAGTCGGTTGATCGCATGTTAGCTGGTACGACCAGTCCCGTGATCTCCTTAGCTGAATTTATCGATCAGACGGCTTGAATTATTATTTAGAAAGAAATACAGCATGACTCACTCGTTGAAAATGATTACCGCTTTGGGAACTCCACTGACAGCGGAAGAAGATCTGCATCCAGCCGGCCTGGAAGCACAGATTCAGGACCAGCTGACGCATGGCATCAATGGCTTCCTGGTCGCAGGAACGATGGGGCTGATGCAGCTGCTGAAAGATTCAACTTACCGTGAGCTGGTAGAGCGGAGCGTGCAATTCAATGCGGGACATGCTGAGCTGCTGGTGGGAGTAGGAGATACCAGTTTTGTGCGAACGCGTGAGCGGATTCGCATGGTAGAAGATTTTGCCATTGATGGTATCGTGGTGATCTCTCCTTACTTCCTCAAGTACAGTCAGAGTGACCTGGTTGATTACTTTGAGACGCTCGCCGACCTGAGTTCCCGGCCCGTGTTCCTCTACGATCTGCCGCAGACGACCGGTACAAAGCTGGAAGTCGATACCGTTCTGCAACTGGCAAAACATCCCAATATTCGGGGGATTAAATGTTCGGATCATTTCACAACGATTCGTCCTGTCATCGATGCGGTGGGGGAAGAGTTCCGCGTGATCGTCGCACAGCCCAATCTGATGGATGTCCTGTTGCAGGCAGGAGTACGCGAACATCTGGATGGAATTTATATTGTGGTGCCGGAATGGATTGAAGCAATGGTGGAAGCGACTCTGGTGAAAGACTGGAATCGGCTGGCGCTGGTGCAACAGGATCTATCGGCATTACTGAAATTGCTGACAACGTTCTCTGCCCCGCTGTTTTCGACGGTCACAACACTGATGAACGAGCGAGGGATCCCCGGCAACTTTGCTCCGCAGCCAATGCGACCTGTGACTGCAGCAGAGCGGGAGCAACTCCTCGCCCATCCACTGGTACAAAAAGTACTCACAGGCAAACCGATCACATCTGTCGAAGCGTAAGTTGAACTGGAAACAGTCAGTCAGATTTACGTTCAACCTGTTTGACGAGTTTGTCGACGGAATTTGAGATCAGGGTTTCTGTATCCGGTCCCCAGCGATAAGCCGGGCGACCGTATTCATACAGGTTATAGCCTCCCTCATAACCTCCTTCGAGCCAGACTCGTCTGGAGGGGATGTAGGAGATCATGTCATCCGCATAACCGCAGACCCAGGTACCCGGCCCGAATTCGCGTTTGAATTTCAAGGCATAATCAACGACGGTTTCCGCCCCCATGCCGATCATCAGCATGTTGCTGCCCAGTCGCCAGGCATGCAGCGGATAGGGATAGCTCGATGGAAATTTTTTTCCGGAGTCAAGTTTTTTCAGCAGTCGTTCGGCCCAGCGCTTTTTGATGGCACTGCTGCTTTGAAGGTCAGCTTCCAGATCAGCACGCGTGACGGTTTTCAGATAGGGAAGTTCAACATATTCAAACGCGGTCGATAATCCATCGGAGATGGGTTCGAGTGGTTTCTGTAAGACTTCTTCAACGGCGACTGCCAGCATGTGGCCATATTTTTCACAAAGTTCGACTTTGCGACGGGGAAGCGGGTTCTGGTCGCCACCACAGGTGTTGACAAACATGGCGGTAACACCGGGATGTTTCTGTTCGAGTTCCAACTGAGCAAAGCCGGGATAGTCGCCGCAGACTTTAGTAAAGCTGAGTGTCGTGGGATGACAGGCATATCCAAACAGGACTGCATCCAGCTTGCCATCGGGGCGTGTGACAGTCATGACGGGTACAGCATGATCAACCGGTCCGACCAGTTCCTTTCCCGCTTTGAGGAGACTGGGAATATCGGCTTCACGATTATTGCGACGGTTGACGGCAAAGGTGGTGTGACCATTGCCCATCTGCAGTCGAGCAGGGGCGAGGTTTTTCAGTGACTCTCCAATCATCTCTACGGTTTTAACAACCATGCGGTCAGTGTATTCATTCACCAGTTTGACCTGCATCGGATCAACAGGATAGTAATCGTAAAGGTCATCACCGAGTCTTGGTCCACAATGATTATGCGAGAAGGTAAACATGATCTGATGGCGTTCGAGCTGGAATTTCTGTTTGATCTCAGCGAAGACGCGGTCGCTCATGCTACGGGGGACCCCCTGGAAATCGCTGGTGATCAGCACGGCACGATGACCTTTATCATCTTCGAGGGCCAGCGCTTTCATCCAGATATCATGCAGCTTTCCATCAGGCAGTCGCTTGGACCCGTAGCCTGCGAGCCAGACACCGGTTTGGGGGGTAATGACTGCCTTGGCGATCCCTGCTTTCCACTCTGTTTCAGCATGGACTGCAGACTGTCCAAAATGAAAAAGGCTAACGGTCAACAGGCAGAACAAGAGTGCGAGTCTGTTGGTTGACTTCAGGTTAGTCGTCAATCTTTTCATGTGGATTTCCTTGTGAACTGATGCTGCTTGTTAACTCGACTGTGGTTTGTGATGTCTCAGCTTTCTAATGTAAGTTAAGAAAAGCTGCGTCGCAAGTTGAAAGCATCTTTTGAACAGAAATAGAAGCCACCAGGAAATCGGATCTTACTTCGAGAAAGTTCATAATGATGAAATGTCGGGGCAGCGTTGATTTATACGTAGAAGTATGATTTACATATCAATAAATAGTTAATTTTGTTGAGTAATGCGTGTTCACTGAGAATACACTATACGGAATAAATTTTTTTCTATTATGCTGTGAATTAAAGAATTCTTCTTGTTGTCATTAACCGATAAAACTCTAAAATTCCTATTAGATTAACTTTAGAAGAGTGATGCTTTCATAAACGCTATCTGAAGTGATTTGCGTTCATTTCAAATGTAAAGCCATTCTTATCCGCCCAGCTTTTAATCTACTAAAGCGAGTGACCCGGGCTCTCATTTCAATGCCAGTATTTCCGGTATTGTCTCAATTTATATTTACTATATTTAAGGGGTTGAACTCATGAGATCGAAGAACGTCTCACACAAGCGAGGTTTTACATTAATTGAATTGCTGGTGGTGATTGCCATCATTGCGATTCTGATTGCTCTGTTACTTCCCGCTGTGCAACAGGCACGAGAAGCAGCTCGTCGCAGTACCTGTAAAAACAATCTGAAACAGATTGGTCTGGCATTACACAACTATCATGATTCTCACCGTACTTTTCCTCCTGGCGCTGTCTGGTACGGTGTTGGTGTTGCTCCTGAAAATGGACGGGATGCACTCTGGGGAACCACTTGGGTTGTGCAGGTTTTACCCTTCATGGATCAGGGTCCCTTGTATAATAACTACAATATGAGCTTGCCTGCCCGCAGTGCGAATTCTAATACTGGCTCCAGTGTTTTACGGGCCATCATCCCCAGTTTGAAGTGTCCCTCGCAGACAAAAGTGGACCGTAGCCGTTTGACTCAGGATCATGACGGGTTTTCAAGAATTACCTACGCCGCTGCTGTTGGATCAGGTTCTGCATTGACCAGATCTGATCATAACAATACTCGTCGCGGAATGTTCAGCGCGGTGGGTCAATACGGCGCAAAAATTCGTGATGTCGAAGATGGAACTTCAAATACGATTATGTTGGGAGAAATCGTGGTGGGGACAGCCACTTCAGATGACAAGGGAGCCTGGGGTTGGTGTACCGGATCTTTGTTTGCCGGACGGAATTCTAACGGGATCCTGACTCCGAATGCACAGGTTTATGATCGGACTCCGTATGCCTCAAATAATACTTCCGATAACGATTTCAACCGTCGAAATAATCCAGATGATACAAATGCAGGTTCTGGTCAGGCAGCCCGCAGTTCTCATGTGGGAGGCGTGCACTTCACCATGGCTGATGGAGCTGTTCGATTCATCTCCGAAAATGTGGATCAAACCACTTATCTCAACCTGTTGTCGATTGGTGATGGCAATGTGATTGGTGAATTTTAAACAATCTGTCTGATCCCGCCTGGCAGATAAACGACAGCTCCAATAGGGTCTATTGGAGCTGTTTTTTTAATCCCCGGATAAAAGGATTTTATAAATGAAAAACAGTATTGAGAATTATAAGCAGCTGCTTTGCTGCATCGCATTAATCATGATTACTTTTACAGCGACAGGTTGTGGTGGTCGTGAATCGTCGCCTCCACCTACTGAAACGGAAAAGAGCAAGGTTGCTCAAAAGTCGATTGATGATTTTATCGCGGCAGCCAAAAAAAGTCCGAAGCAGGCAGCTCAGAATCTTTCGATTCTGATGGAGTCCTTGGAAGCGTATGCCAGCGAATATGAAGGTCCCTATATCGAATTGCGTGATGCGGCCAAAGAACTGTTGTCTTTATATCAGAGTTCAGCTGCGAAAGATAAAATCGACGCTCAGCTGGAAGTGCTGCAGCAAAAAGCGAGTGCCCTGTCAGCTGGTTGAAAGTGAGCCGGGTGATCGCGCGCACAGTTAACTTCGTGCGATCACCGATGTCATCATTTCACGATCTTTAATGATTTAATGCTGCCGTTTTTCGAAAAGTCCTGGCTGAATTCAAGCGCGACCTTTACTTTTACATCTTCATGGCCGGCAATAGTTACTGTGGGAGGCGTCATATAACCCGATCCTGCATTGGTGATCTGCAAGCCGGTCACCGTTCCTTCTTTAATGATGGCTTTTGCTGTGGCAGGTGTATGTTTCCAGAGGCCTCCGCGTTCAGGTTGATAGCGGTAATAGTTCGATACGTTGTCCAGTCGATCGTTGGTGATACCGTATTTTCCAAGGGCTGCCATCAATACTTCTTTGTTGGCACGCGCCCGGGCGGGAGAAGGGTCACCGCCGCGTGCGGGTTTCACGTTACTGAATGCCTGACGAAAGACTTCGGGTTTGACGCCGAGTGCCGCGGCAATCAGAGCGACCGGGCGTCCGTGATCACGAGGATCTGTTTCGTACCCTCCTGTAAAAATGACCGTGTCAGCTGGAGTGTTTTTTGAGACTGCTTTCTGTTGCCTTTGTTCTGGCATTGGTTCTGCTCCGGGGCGAGGGGGGCGATTGGCTCCTGGTCGTCGGTGATGCTCCGCACCGGGGTGATGATCTCGCGGAGGATGTGGGGGGCGCGGCATTTCATCTCGTGTCAGCGTGCCACTCTGATCACGATCCAGTTTCTTGAGCACAGAGCCTGACTGTTCGATTTCCCCTGGGGAAATTTCGCCATCCTGGTCGGTATCAAACAGAATCATATATGGATCAGGAGGGGGACCCTCCGGTCGCCGGCAGCCCCGATCTCCCTTATCACGTGGCGGATGAGAAGAGACTCCAGTCGCAATTAATACGGCAACAGCTGCAAACGCAATCAGAAATTTCATCAGAATCGATCTCCCTGCTGGGGGCCCTGTAAGTTCGATGTATCCCTGTTCGTTGAATTCCATCATGTTTTAAGTGTCGCGGAACAGGATCCGTCAGGAACCCTAACGCACGCTTTCCAGGAGAACTACCACTTAATTCTCAAATTATTGAGAATCCACTGGTTTCAACAGGTTTTCTGACCATACATCTGCTCACTCGCTTCCCTCCAGAGCGAACCACGCCTGCATTTGATACGAACAGTTACACTGAGACGAACCATCGGGAACCAGCACCAGACCGCCGGCGGGGATCGCGTTGATGTAACAGCCCAGGCGGATGCCACCAAAGTTTTCGACGCCGGCTTTACGGGTCAGATCCAAATAGCCGAGTGTCGCCGAGCGAAAGACCATCATGTGTTTACTGGCAGAGATCTGTCCGCAGCCGTAGGAGCGGTCGAATTGGAAATCGATGGGTTTGCCGGTTTTTAAATTCCAGGCACCCCCCTGGGCATAGATCTTGTCGCCGTTGATGACAGGGTGCGACTGATACTCGGCTTTGATATCCCAGATCCGCTTGCCGGTCTTCGCATCAATGGCCGCCATGCGCCCGCCAACTTCAGAGGGGAGCTGGAAAAAATTATGCCGGATTCCCTGATAAAACATCAGCAGGATCTCGTGGTCTTCGGAAAGCGCCAGCTGTGTCCCGAAAATTTCCTGATCGTCGTGCCAGAGATCCTTGCCGGTTTTGGCGTGGAACGCTTTCAGTTTTCCTTTGCGTAACGCGTCTTCCGGCGACGGAGGATTGGGGCGGCCGTTCCGCCGTGCTTCTTTAATGTGGTCGGCTTTGGCAATCTCACGGTCGACCAGATACACGCTGTTATTGCCAATCGTAATCGCGTTGTTTCGGATCGAATATTCCGGCTGATAGGTCCAGAGTAGAGTACCCGTATTAGCATCCATCGCAAAAAACAGCACCGATTCATTCCGCAGCTTCAGGCCTTTATAGCGGGGGCTGGTATAATGCGCGTCGTTACTCACGGAGCCATATACCACGCCGTCATGATAACCGAGATACCCCCAGTTCTGATTTGGATCATCACGGCTGACGGGCGTGGAAATCTTCCGCACCAGTTTGCCGGTTTTCAAATTGATCTGGTGACAAACGTCGTCTTTGCTGACAAAGACATCATCGCCGCCCAGGCAAAAGTTGCTGCCGACTTCCGCGGTGCTGAGATCATGGTGAATGCCATTCATATCGGTGAGATTGTTTTTGAGTCTGTATTTCCAGAGCGTATGCCCGTTGTAAGCATCCAGCCCACATAAACCATGCAGACCGCCGACCACCATCACGCCCCGATTCACCAGCGGCGCGGGACCCTGACCGTGACGATTGGGAATCTGGAAATCCATGTCTCGATACCAGTACATTTTGAGCGGCCCTTTGACGATTTCATCATCCGAGTTCACGGTGTTTGTTGAATTTGAATACTGGTGCGTCCAACTGCCGGCCCCTTGCAGGTCGGCTTTGGTTTCCACCTGCATTTTCCTGACCGGTCCCCGGCAAAACTGACCGCCATAAGGACGCTGGATGCGTCGGGCTTCGCTTAAAAGTTGCGGGGTCATATCCCGGTAGAGTGAAGCAGAGCAGATCACCAGGTTCGCAAAGTGTTTGGAATAGGGAAGCTGCTCTGAATCAGCGACATGCACGACAACCCGTGAACCATATAAACCTGCATCATGTAGAAATTGACGCGCAGTAGCGGCATGTTCCGCGTCTTTCATGACGACATATATCTGGAAAGTCGAAATCCGGGCCAACGCGGCTGCGAGGTATGCATCGTCCGCATTCAGATCGATGCAGATTCCGGATTTGACATCGGTTTTGTCGCAGATTTCTTGTGCGGCTGTGGAATAAATCTGCCTGACGGATAAAGGCATCTCCCTGAAGGGACGTTTTCTGGTCTTTGTCTGATTGGGTTCAGCATTCGTAAAGCAGCTGATGACGCCCTGATCGGTGCTGACGACGAGGCAATCATCGGAGGCCGCCAGGCCGCGGACGGTCCCTTTGATATCATGCGACCACCAGGAGTTGGCTTGCGCTTTATAATCGACGCCGGTCACTTTGTTGTGAGAGCCGCAGTACGCGTCGTTGCCGGCGATGATCAGATCGGTGATTTCATAATCCAGCGGGATCAGGCGTTTTTCCTTGAGCTGTCTGACGGTAATCGGTTGACCTTTCCGGTCGCGGGCAGGTGTGTCCGACCATTCGCTGTAAACCAGAGACTGACCGCTGCCTCGTAGAATTCCTTTCGGCGTGGCGACCATCGGGCCGGTTCCCGTTTGTTGTGTCAGGTCGCCGTTTGTCTGATCGTAGAGACAACCGGCGTTACAGAAAAACTGATCTGCCAGTACCACTTCGGCACCGCCGCGCTGTTGATTTTTCTGCAGATGATAATATTGAAACTTCCCGGTCGACCGTTCGAAAGCCGCGGGAACTGCGCGGCCGGTGGGCATGAAAATCTGGTCTTCGCTGGCAGCCAGATAACCCTGAGAAGAGACGCCGCTTTTCGCACTCGCGCCGCCATGGGGTTGATTCATCAGCATTTGACCGGAATTCTGATTGTCCCAGATCACGTGGCCCGTTGCAGCATCGAGGGCATAAAGATAAACGCCATCCGAAGGCCAGACGCCTGCGGCGAAATAGACCTGATCGCCGACCACTGCCGGGCCGCCTCTTGCGGGCCAGTGTGAGATGAGCCGGTCGTTGCCCATGATGAATTTACGTTGCGGTCCCCCCTGTTTTTTCCAGAGCAGGGAACCATCTTTGATGGCCAGCGCATAAAGACAGCCATCATCGCTGGCGACAAACACGCGGTCTTTCCAGGCCGCTGGTGCAAAACGGATCGGCCCTTCGGTGAAGAATTTCCATTTCAGTTCTCCCGTTTTCAGATCCAGGGCATAAAGCTGGTCATCAGCCGAGCTGCCGAACAGCACCGTCTGATCGACAATGATGGGCTGAAATACTTCATCAAACTTGATGCGGGTGTGCGTCGGCCAGGCGGGAGCGGGAGCGTGTTTTGTCCGAAACGTCCACTGCAGTTCCATGCGGTTGGGCAGAGGGGCTTCGGTGTATCCACTGCGGGCAGCGTCTCCCCGAAATTGCGGCCAGTCTGCTGACGCAGGTGTTGAGAAAGCACAACCAATGATCAGGAAAGCGAATGAAGACAGGAGTTTCATGGAGCGCCTCGGAAGGTCAGTTTTTTCGGACAGGAATACGAATCAGGATTTATTGATCTGTTATGTTAATTCATGTATGCGGGCTTGTCACCAATAACAGTCAAAAACAATTGTTGGAAGTTCATCCTCCCTCACTGCCAATAGCCCAACGCCCCTGATGTGCAGGGAAAAAACGTCCACACAAAGTTCGGCATAATACCTGCGCATGACATACTCACTTTTTAGAAAGAACTCCAGAACGACGCACCCGGCATCACGCTGCGCGCGGGCAACAATGGGTTCATGACTCACATTGCTATTCGACTGTAGAACTGAATGTTTCACATCGGTAGCGACACATTTCCACACTCCTGCTGCATAAAATGAACTTGACCCCGCCACGCCGCCGGCGATAAGCGTTGTTTTGGGTC